>Ga0100378_1003728_pt1 | contig 14491 bp, 6 predicted proteins | sample CryGeymeta201502_FD_81535 | JGI IMG/M metagenome (GOLD analysis project Ga0100378, IMG submission 81535) | Groundwater microbial communities from Crystal Geyser aquifers in Utah, USA - Crystal Geyser metaG 2015-02 | ecosystem: Environmental > Aquatic > Deep subsurface > Groundwater | place: USA...
AAAATGAAACAATAAAACAATAAAATACAAAAAAACTAATTAAATGAATAAAAATAATTATTGTTCATTGTAATATTCTTTGTAATATATATAGTTTATTATTAAACAATATAATAAAACTTTTATTTTAAATTGTAATAATAATTAATAATCGAAACAAAAAATCATATTATTTGGTCAAGAAAAAACATTTATACTAATATCTATTTAGCATATCATATATTTTTCAATCTTATTTCCTTATTCAAATAGAAATTATCCAAAATACAACATACAATACTATATGCACATATTAAAACGTGTAAAACAAGCAATACATCCAACAAATAAATACTAATACTAATACTATTTAACTACCATAATATACATTATACTTTTCACTCATAACCTAAATACCTTTCAATATATTTTGTAATATTTTATTATTATTGTTATTGATTTTTACAACAACTACAATCAGATGATTTTTGCTGTTGTTTCTTTTTATAGCTGTGGCCGTCTTTTATTTTCTTTTGTAATTTTGCATTTAATACTTTTTGCTCCTTAGGTTCAAATGGATATAAATACTCAGAAGTATTATATTCTTTATAATTTTCTACTTCTACTTCATTAACTAAATCTCCATTTACTTGAGTTAGATTTAAAAATAGGTCATCAATAAAACTTATTGTGTGCTTTTTTAATTTGTCAATATCGTTTCCGAATACATCTTTTCTTTTTAAAGTTTTATTAGTTATGCTATTAGTAATAAGTGTATTGTTATTTGTATATGTATATGTATTGGTATTTGAATTAGTATTGTTGTTATTATAGTTTGATGGTAACGATGTTATGTTTATATTATTGGCATAAATGCTTATAGGATTACTTGTTTGATTATCCATAAGATAATTATGATTAAATTCATGTAAATTAGAGCCTATTGGGCTAAATATTTCTGGCTTAGCCATATTAGTTAATGTATTTTCTAGTAATGTTTTTTTTGCAAAAGAAACATTACCATTTTTGTTATCTAAATCTATATTTATATTTATATTGATATTTTTATTTTCTTTTAAAGAAAGTTCCATTTTCTTGAATTTAAATTAAATAATTTAAAAATTATTTAACTAATAAATTAATACTTAAAAAACTAACATTTCTTATACTTTTATAATTTATATAAAGTTGTTAATTTATTACATTAGATATTAACTACTATATAATAATCTATATTAGTTTGATATATAAATGATATAGTATTTATAACAATTGTAAAGAAAGTATATAAAGTCTAGAAATGATTTAAAAAACTAAAGAGAAAAAAACGAAAAAACAAAATATCTAAGCAAAGAAGATAGAATTCAAAACTAAAATAAGAATACTTATATTACAATACTTTAATACTAATTAATAATTTAGTTATAATAATATTGTAATTATAGTAATAAAAATATTAAAGATTAAATAATAAAATAGAAACTATAATAATTATGATAATTTTTTTATCTTTATAATTTAATATTCTTATTTAACTAATTATGCTTTATTATTTATTTTTTCTTTTTCTACTTCTTTGATGTTTTTCTTATTATTTTTATTTTCATCATCAGAATCTTTATTTCCTTTATCTTTATTTTTGTCCTTTGAATCTTCTGTATTTTTCTTATCATTTTCTCCATCTGAATTATCTTCATTGTCTTCCTTCTCTTTTTTGTTTTTCGCTGTTTGTTCTTTAATCATTGGTTCTGCTTTTGTATATAATGATTGTAATTCATCATAAGACTTTAAAATTTCAGCAAAGTTACTTTCTCCTAAAAGGCTACTTAAATTTGTAATCTTGTCGTTAATTTCTTTTGTGAGTTCTTCTTCTAAGTTTATATTTTCTAATTTTGTATTAAAGTCGTAAATATAATTATCAGCTTCTATTTTTAATTCAATTAGTTCCTACATAAAAGTAAATAAATATTAATATAAATGAATTATGATTAAATTATAATCTAGATTATAATACTTTTCTCATATTATCATCATCCCTGAATTTCAACGCAACATCAATACTTTCATCAATATAGTCTTGACTCATACCACTTAAAATTTGACTTGAAAAGCCTAAATAATATTATATTATTATTTAAATATTTAAAGATTTAAATATACTTGTTGACTTTCTTGATATTTCTTCAACTGCATTAGTAAACAAGTCTCCATTTGAATTCAAATTAAAAGTTACTTTTACTTTAGGCACACCTTTTTTGGCTAAGTATAAAATAAGATTTATTTCTCCTAATAATTTATTTTCTGCTGCAACTTCTCTTTCTCCCATATATAATCTAAGACTAAAATTGGGTTCATTATCGCTTGCTGTTGTAAAAGTTTTACTAATTTTAAATGGAACAGCTGAATTTCGTGGGATTATCCTACAGAAAGCTCCTCCTAATGTTTCTACCCCTATTGATAAAGGTAATAAATCGAATGATTTTATTTTTTCTGAAACATCCTTTAATTTTGAAGCTACAATAGCAGATCCTAAAACAGGTGCCTCTTCTGGGTTAATTGATTTGTTTGGCTCTTTACCAAATACTTTTTTAACTATTTCTTGTACTACTGGAATTCTGCTTATTCCACCAACAAGTAGAATTTCGTCTATTACTATTCCTGATGGAATTTCACTTTTGAACTTTTCACAGTGTTTTTGAAGTTTTGTTAGTATAGGATCGATTAAAGATTCAAATTTAGATCTTGAAATTGAGCTCATTAAGTGCTTTGGCCCAGTAGCATCTGCAAACAAAAAGGGAAGATTAATTTGTGACCCTCCTGATAATGTCAATTCCATTTTTGCGTTTTCTGAGGCTTCTCTTATTCTTTATATTTATGTGATTTATTATATTAAGGATTGGTTTATTATTTGTTATAATTCGTTTATAATTGTATATATTTTATACCTTTGTAATGCAAATAATTCATTTGATATGTCAATTTTATTTGTTTTTTTAAATTCGTTGCAAAGAAAGTCTTGAAGTGTAACGTCAATATCCTAATAAAAAGTAATGATATTATTTATTTATTGATATTATTACTTCTCCTCCTAAAAAATTATCAATAAAAGAACTCTTTAATTCAAACATATCTTGATTTTGGTAATCAAATTCCTCTCCTTCTTTTAATTTTATTTCTTTTTTCGATAGATGTTCAAGTGAAAGGCTTAAACCTCCAAAATTAAATACTATAAAATTTTTTATTGCTTCATTTTTATCGACTTCGTAAGCAAAAGCTGCAGCTGAAGATTCATCCATAAATCGTACTGCTGACATTCCAGCAAGACTTAATGCTTTTTTAATATCAACTTTTCCTTGATCACTTTTATTTATTGAAGAAGGAACTGTCATAACTACATTTTTTTGTGTTTGACTTGTCAAAGCTTCTGCTTGATCTTTTATGTATTTTAAAATATGTGACGTGATCTTAATCGGTGTAAATTTTAACTCTATTAACATTATGATAATATAAAGAAGATATTAAGAGTAAAAGTTATTTTACTATTTGTAGTCACAAACACAATTTCATCATTTTCTTCCTTTTCAATAAGAAATTTAAATCGCTTAGTTAGAGTTTTTATTGATTCGTCTGTATATTTTTTACCATAAAAGAGTTTTGTTCCATAAAATGAATTTGCTACGTTTGAAATTGCCTTAATTAATGTTGAAATACTTGTCTTTTAGCAGGAATCGAAACACATTCCGAATTATCTTCATTAATAGAAACTATGGATGGTGTATATCTTAACCCTATATATTGTAAAATTATATGATAAATAATAAATAATTTGTTAATGATATATGTAAGTATATTTATAAGAATAAGTTAGATATTATATAAATTTACCTTCTGCATTTTCGATTATTCTTGGACCGCTCGGTTCTTGAATTGCTGCATAAGAGTTAGTACCTCCAAGGTCTATTCCTATAATACTAAATCTTTTTAATTGATGTTTAATAAAAGTATTCGTAATTATCTTTTTATTTAGTTTGAAAAATGATTTCATTAAAAAAGAATATAATTTATAAATAATATTACTAATAAAAATATTTAGTATATTAAATTTATTTTATAATATGTTTATATGAGTCAATTATATATTTAATAAATAGAATGTATTATAGAATGTATTGAAATAAGAAGTTAAATTAAGTTGTAAAGTTAAAGTGTCTAAGTCTGTCTATCAATAAAGTTGCTATGGAATTAATTACATAGTTATTATTAAAATATAAATACCTATTATTAAATTAGTATTGAATTAATAAAAAAAACATAAACTAACTTATAACTAAACTATAATAAAATATTAATAAATATTATTAAATTTATTAAATAAATGAGAACAATAAATATGTTAGATAATTAACTTAACTTATTCAGTAAAAGCATGTTAAATGAACTACACACTTTATGAAGGTGGTTTATATTAATTAAATTACGCTTATAAACAGATATATCAAACTCATTATGGTTATATACATGACTATACTATAGGTTTCTTACGAAAACATGAATTTTTATGTTGATAGTAGACAAACTATTAGAAAGTAGCTCAAACTTATAATGATCATCAACACATAAGAATCTTAAATAATAATTAAAGGTGTTGTTGGCATTTGGAAACTACCTTTTCTCCACTGTTCTTAAGTACATTATAACTCTTTACTTGATCTTGTACAAATACCAAATACGAAAGTAGTTAATATAAGACAAGACAATTAGATCGGTATTAAATCTATTGTAACACTGAATAAGATCAGTAAGTTATATATGTTATTTAATAGGTTATTTAGCTGAATATAGATAGTTAAGAGAGAAATGTTTGTAAAGTGCAATTAGTTTTTAAATAGTTATAATAAAGTTATTTAGTTAATCTAAGTATAAGTCAAAGAATAATGCAAATATTATAAGAAAATCTTATAAAAATTATTATATAATTATATATTATAATATTATAATATTATATATTATTATAAAAGAAAAAAATTATTATTATGAGTTTATTTTTAAATGAAAAGCGTTATTTATTTAGTTTAATAAGATGAAAATCATAGCGATCAAACTTGCGATGCTCATGAATACATAGCTAGATCCAGTTGTGTTTGTAGTAGGGGCTGGGACTGGGGTGATACAACTTCCATTTGATACTGTTTGTCCAGCGGGGCAGGCAGCGGTGAAAGTATAAGCAGTATAAACACTTGAAGATTTTTGTGCATTTGGAATTTTGTTATAACAGGCATAGTAAACAGTGTAGGAAGTTCCAATTGTGAAGGCTGGTGAAGCAGTTCCTGCAATAGTAACACTTGGAGATGCTAATGAAACTTTTCCACATGTTGAAGTTGAAGTACAAGCTTTAATGCTAGCAGCAGTAGGGGCAGTTGATCCAGATAATACTTGCCACCAACAGTCATAAGAATTGACGGTATCGTTATAGTTAACAACGACTGAATAAGCTCCGGCAGCGGTGTATGAAGCGGTTCCATATGAAACTTTAGTTGAAACATCAGGGGCGACTAAATCTTGAATAATAGTAGCTCCAATAACATCAGCTGCAACTGTAGCTCCTAAAACGGCTACGGCTTTAGTACTATCGGCTAAGGCTGCTTGAACACCTGAAGTCATTTTTGCGGCAACACCTGTAACGACGGTAGCGAGATTTCTTAATCTTCTTGTACCTCCGACGTTGGTATCACAGTTTGGTTGAGGAATAGCACATACACTTACTGAATAAGTTTTAGCAACTACGGTAGTGTTGCTGGTTGATAAAGATCTTTTGTTTGATTCTTTTAATACTCTTAATCTTCTTCTTCCTGAAGGGCAAGTTACATTTGCAGTTTGTGAATATCCGGTAGTAGTAGTTTGGTTTTCATCAACACAGATAACACAACCAGTGGTAACTGGAGAAGTAGCAGCGGGTGAGAAGATCCATTGACAGTATGATACGATTTTTTTAACTGTATCTGCACTAGCAGCGTTCTTGAAGTTAATATTTACGCAAACTGTTGATTCAACTGGAGTTGGAACATAGTTATTGGTTGATGCAGCAGTAGTTCCAGAAGCAGCGACAGTGTAGTTCATTGAAGTATAATTGCATGATTTTTGGGCAGTTGTGTTTGATTCAGTAGTTCTGTATGAACATTTAATAGCATATGATTGACCTCTTGCAAGGGGTTGGAATAATGCATCTGTGGCAGTAACTGCAGTCATATATTGTTTCCAGAAGGCAACTAAATAAGGTGTGGCGGTAGTTTGAGCTCCAGCCATAATTTCATCATCAGTTGGGGCAGCAGCATTTTTACAATATAATGCGCAATATGCATTTAAGGGTGCAACACCAGTTGGTAAAGTTAATACCCATCTTAAAGCATTTAATGTTTTTAATGAAGAAGAGATCTTAGCATCTTTAGCAGGGTCTTGGTATACCATCCATCCACTACAGTCAGTTGAGGCAGAAAGAGTTGATCCAACTACGGATAAAGCAACAGTAGCAGTAGTAACGGTTGAAGAAACACATGTGTTGGCAACTGTTCCTAAAGTGAATCCTTGATCTTTAGTTTCAGTAGCTGAGACAATTGAGAATGAAGCTGTAGCAGTTGAGGTGTTAGCTTTTACTGTAGCACTTGATAATGTACCAGTTAAAGTAGTATCTGAGTTTGTCCATGAGAAGATAGCATCATCGAAAGTATTGTCAGCGCATACCCAGGCTCCAGCAAGAGCTCCTCCTTTGATTGTTGCTCCGACAGCACTTGTAAATCCGTTGAATTTAAAGTCACATGATAATTTAGTGGTATTTGTAACAGTTGTTACACAAGCAGGTGGGGCTAAGAAGTTAGAATTGTCGACAGTGAAGTATAAGATATAAGTTCCTGGAATAGTTGTAGCACATGAAGATCCAATTTTAACAACTAAGTCTTCTCCTGAAGTTTTAAGGGTATAAGATGAGTTTGGTGGGAAAGTGAAGGCAGTACTTACTCCTGTTAATTTAGCTAATCCAGCGCTAGCAAATAATCCTGCATTTGGAATAACTTTGAAGGTTTGATTAGTATATCTTCCGGCACTTGAAGTACATGTATTAGTAGAGTTAATAGTCATATCCCATTTAGAAGTTGATCCGAATTTATATCCTCTTCCACAAGTAAATACTGGACTGTTAGCGGGAACTAAACTTGCGGTAGTTGGAGTTGGCATAGTAGGATAAGCTTTATCAGTTGCACATGTATCTCCGTTAAACGATGTATCAGCACTTCCGAATGTTCTTAATAAGAATTTGTTAGTTTTGTTAGTAATAGCGACTCTAATTTTTGAAGTATCAAGAGCTGTTTGGGGTCCTTTAAGTCCTGAAATTTTGAATTCAAAGAATTGATGGGTTAAAGAAGTAGCAAGAGTTGTTGCAGCAGTTCCACTTCCGTACTGAACTGAAAGTCTGTTTCCTGAAACCATAACTGTTCCTAAAGTGAAGGTGGTGCTTGATTCAACGGGGGTAATAACTGTAGTACTAGTATTTGCAGCATATGAGTATTCTTTAATTGCTATTGTTGGTGAATATCCAGTTGATTGTAATTGATACCATAATCCGTTAAATTCACTTGGTAAGAAAATATGGAACCATGGAGTGTTATCAATTGTAATAACTGATGGGGCAGCTTGACTGAAATCAATACCTGCTCTGAATGTTAAGTCAACTGATCCTCTTTGTTCGTTGGATGATCCGAAGAAACTAGAGTATGAAGTTCCAACTAAAAGAGATGGCCACATTGTAAGATTGTAAATTGTTGTTTGACTTTGTTGAATACCTGTCATATCTTCAGTGGTGGTTGCATTTGTTTTCATTGATCCGGAACCAGTTATAAGATTTTGTCTTACTCCAGAATTTCCTGAGGTGTTGTTATTGACTGTGCAAAAGAATGTAACATTTTCATCGATAGCTCCAATTGGAACATTCATTAAAGTGACTGCAAAATTAGTTCCTGATGTTTGAGTTCCTACTGCGACATTTAATACTCCTGGTTTAGAGAATGAACAGTTAACTTGGGTTGTTCCAACCATGCACCATTGATACATGTTATTGGAGTTAGCATAATCTCCGAACCATTTTGATGGTAAGAAAATAGTTACTTCATTTACTGGTCTGGCAGCTCTTGCTTCTACGGCGGCAGTTGTACCTACGGCGGCTACTGCGGCTACTGCTGCGGTTGCGGCATCTAATTCAGTTTTTTTAGTAGTAATATCGAATGTCCATTTGAAATCAACTAATCCATTTGTAATTCTTGGGAAAACATCACCGAATGCTAATGAGCATAAGTCAGCTTGTGCTTTAACAGCAGGCTCATATTTTAATGTTGGGGGTGTTGGTAATGATAGATTGGCAGTTGGAGTATTTAAAAGACTACTTGAGTATCCAGGTGATACAACTTTCATTGTAACTCCGAATGAAGCAGTTGAGGGAAGTTGACCTAGTTGAACTGGAATTAAATCAACAGTAATATTTGTAGTTAAAGTAGTTAATGAGCATTTGTAAATAATTTTTTTAGTGTAAACAATGATTGAGTCAGCAGTTGTGTTGGCTAATCCTGCAACATTGCAAGTATCGATAAAACCATCACCTTCGTCCCATGTTCCTAAAACTCCACTTGCTGAGAATGTAGCCATACATCTAATATTTGCAACGGGAACTAATGTGCTAATTAATGAAGAGAAATCTCCCCATAGTGCAATCTTTCCATCTCTAGCTTGAGCTCTGGTAACAGAGAAAACTAATGTGATAACTCCTAAACCATTTTTGGTAAGATGACTGTAAGTAAGAGTTTTAATTGATCCGGATATTCCTGTTGTTGTATCTGTAGCAACAACTGTTCCATCGAGTAGTGTTGCAGCTGTTATAGTAGATGGAGTATAAGTTGAGATTGCATTGGTTGATCCATCTGAAACAATTCCGTTTGCTAAAATTGAGAATGATGTTACAGTCATTGAAGCAACAGTAGTAACATTGTAACAACATACAGAAACACTTCCAGTCATATCAGCTGGCATAGTACATGTTAATGCAGTACCATAAGTACAATTCATAGCTAATGATGCACCAGTAGTGGTTTTAAGACCACATACTGAAGATGCAGATAATAAGGATGAAGTAAGAGTGATTTGACTCCATTTTGGCCATACTCCAAGAGATGTAGATGGGAATCCTGCAGTCATTAGAATATTACCTCCAGCATCAGTTTTGTATTGGGTTTGTCCATCAGTTAATAAGGTTAATATTCCAGTAGCATCTGTTAATGCAACTGGAGTATATTGTTGTAAAGAGGCTGTGGTTACATATGAGGCAGCAACTGCAATATTTGTATATCCAACATTATCAGCAGCTGCTAATGATAACGAAAAGACGGCAATTTTATTCTTCATGCTGAAAGCATTTGTAGCTGAAGTTGGTGCTGGGGAAGCAGTCCAAAATCCAAGAGCTGGTCTAGTTATTCCTTGGAAGAGGAATTTAGCAGTAGAACTAAATGTAACACCTGATGCAGCAAGAGCAATTGTTAAACTTTGAGAAAATTTAATTCCCCAAGCGTAGAAGTATAAACTTGAAGCTGAATAATAGGACATTGAAGTTGTGCTAGTACTGGGAGCTGCATTATATCCTACTCCAGTTGCAGCAGCTTCTAAAACTATTCCATCAGCTAAAAAGACGATAAAACTTGAAGCTGTACCAGCAGTTGCAGAAGATGCTTCTAAATATTTATTTGAACCAGTTGTTGTAATATTAATGTAATCATAGAATTTTGCAACTACTACACCAATAGTTGTAACTGCTGCTGTAGCTGCTTTAGTGTTAATAGTAGGGAATATAACTGTATTTGTGTTAGCAGCCACGGAACTATATAATACATGTTCTACACTAGTAAATGACTTGTAATCTGTTGCAGCTAATGATACAACGTATGCTGAAACTCTAGTAAAGTATGATGACATTTTACTGGCAGCTGAAGCAGATGCTGGTTCTTGATTTGGACATCTTGTTGGAATTAATAAGTTTTGATTTCCGGCTGTTGCAGGACTATTAGCTTTAAGATTTTTAACTGGATTTCCTCCAAGAGCTTTTGTTATTCCAGTAATTAATACAACAGATCCCATTAAGAAAGGATACATTGATCTTTTGTTATTTGAATTAGCTGTTAGTGCTGCAACTGTCATTGAAATAGATTTGGTAGCATCAAAAGTGCCAACGGGATCATAGGTATAATCATTTGGTAATGACATATTTGTAAGTCCAGCGGAACCAAATCCAAGAGTTTTTGTACCTGCTACAGCACCTCCATAAAGTGGTTCACTCGCAACTGATTTACAACCCATTTGACCGAATTGAGAATATGCGGGAGCAGAATTTAATCCCCATGCTAAGGCACTGTCTAAAGATCCAATTGGGTAAGTAGATGCAGCATTTGTAACATCAGTATTAAGTAAAGGAATATTGAATAAAAATATTGCTAATGTATCACTTGCGGCAGTTGCAATTATACTAATATCAGCTGCTATTAATTCAACTAAGCAAACAAGACCACCATTAGTAGTAACTGAGGATTCAGGTTCAACATAATTATGATGGAAGGTAAATGGATTTACAGTAGTTGTAGTAGCTTTTCTTTTTATAACGTCTTGGAACCCTTGAGCTTCAGGGAAAAGCTTGATAAATCTTATAACTGTAACAGGTCCATTATTTACAATAACTGTTGGTGCGGCTCCAATTGCAGGCATATATCTGTAAATAACATCTAAAGCCATATATAATGTTTTATTTGTAGGAACTGCTGCTACCCATTTTAAACAATTTGTATAAAGATTGAAAGTAACTTGACAAGTTTTAATAGCACATGTTAAACTAGTAATTGAAGTTCCGATAACTATAGTAGCTGCTTTTTTATATCCAAGTGCTGATGGGTTAATTGTATAATATTTTCCTCCTGGAGTGGCTAATGCAGCTTGGAAAACACCAATAATTGCAATTTTTGTAGCTGTTGAGGAGACGAAAAGACCTGTTGAACTAGTGTAAGTTGAATCTGTTAGATTAATAGTAACTTCAGTACTAGTAGTTGTAGCAACCATAAAGTAGTTATTTAATGCTAAAGAGTGGGCTGCTGATCCTGTAATTTGGTCACCTGGAAAAGCTGATCTAACACCGGCATCTGTGCTATAGAAAAGTGTTTTATAAATTCCTGGTGTTGCTGCGGCAATTGCTGAAAAAGTGGCAGCTAATAGGTTTGCTCCTTGAACTTCTTTTCCTGTTGATACTTGCCATGAAACTACGCAAGTTGTAGGTCCAGTAGCTGAAACAGCGGTTCCTGATGTAAACCAACTTAAACTCCAATAAGTTTCTAATTGTCCAGCAGCTTGTCCCCATAAATCTTTGTAATTTAATCCAAGTGGTGCGGGACTAGATCCAGGGTCAGTGGTAACGCATTTAACTATAGGAGTTGGTAGACCTTGTTTTGAATCTGAATCGGCTGCTTTAGCAACTGTTAAATCTCCTCTTAAAAATACACTTGAAGAATTACCAACAGCCTGGTTAGTTGCTGTAGCACTGTATAAGAAAAGTGGAATATATCCATCTTCATTTCCTGCCCATCCATATGCTCCTTGAGTTGGCATACTTGCAGCGGCTAGGTATCTTTGGTTAGCAGATACAGAAGCAGCAGTTAAATCTGTTGACATACCTGTGTTTGTTTCAGTTGATACAAAATCATTTTCAGCCCATTGAATACTAGGATCCATGAATTCTTTATACAAACATACTGCTCCAAATCTGCCAGTTGGTAAATTAAAATCAGTAGTGGCTCCTCCTGTAGTATATGCTTCAGCTCTATAATATGAATTTTTATCTGAAGCTGATTTTCCGTAGTAAATTTCAAACTGAGATCCTCCGTCTACTGCAATAGTAGTAGCTTGTTGAGCAATACCCCTGAAAGTAGACCAACATGGTTGAGTTAAAACTCCAGTTGTTGTGGTGTTAATTTTGTTCATAATTGAGGAATCAGTAAATCTATTAGCTCCAAATTTAGTTTGATCAATACCGGTATAAAGGCTAACAGTAAAGTTGAATTTTGTACTAGCTCCTAATCCATCATTTGTAGATGAAGCGCTTAAAGGATCAGCATAGTTATTACCTGGAGCTCCAGAGATTAGTGCTGCTATTGAGGCTGATACTATTACTTGTTGATTTCCGCATACATCAGCAACTCCCCAAACACTGACATTGTAATCTTTATTATTAGTCATTTGACTTAATTTGAAGAAAATTCCAGATCCAGCAACTGCAGTAGCAGAAACTAAAACATGACGTGCTGATATGGCTGTTAAAGATGTTGGTTCAAGATCTGAGGGTTGTAAGGGATGACAATTATTTCTTTTTCCCCAAGCAACTTCGAAATGAGATGAAACTCCCTGAGTCATTGAAAAATCACAAGTTGAGGCAACAAAGTTCCAAACTTCAAATCCGGCTATTAATCTACTATGTTGAATAACTACATATAGTCCATTTGCAGGTTTAAGATCTTGGGTAGTAGTAACTTTGACTGTGAAAAGTAATGGCCATGCTCCTCCCATATAAATATCCCATCCTTCATTGTGAGCAACTGTTAAGGTTGTTGTAGCAGCTGTAGTAGTAATAAATGTAGCTTCGAAGTAACTTACTCTAGTAAGACTGTTTTTATAATTAACATAAGCTTTAATTTTTGGTGAAGAAACAGTAAGATCAGAAGCGATCATTCCAACTAGAATGATATTAAATTCTCTATTAGCGGGTAACCAAGAATCTGTGAAACCAGATACAATTTGAGTTGTTGTACTAGTGGTAACTGGAGTAGCAAATGATCCATCAAGTTTTTTTTGTAAAATTGTTGGTGTAGTTGCAGTTGCATCAGTTGAAATATAACTAGTTGGTAAAGTTCCTACACTAGTTGGGAATTCAAAGTTTAATTGAGCAGTAGGTCCCCATCTCAATATTTGAGTGTTCTTAAACTTGATTCTAGCATTGAAAGTACTATATTGAAGAGTAACACTTCCTGAAGCAAGATCTGTTCCGGTGGCAGAGCAAGGGGCAATTGTTTCAGAAATTTTTAACATATTATTTCCAGTTGCAGTGTAATCGTTAAAGATATATCCGTCAGCAAAACCCATTCCAGTGTCCATGATAAATCCAGTAGAAGTAATTGATGTTGTGGTATATAAATCGAAGTTTCTTAAAGCAGTAGCTGCTGTGGCTGGTTTTGAGGCTTCTGGAATAGTAATAACTAATCTGTAATCTTGTCCAGCAACTAAAGGAATAGCTCCTCCTAAACCATCATCTGTAATTTTGCAATAAGCGACGTTTTCTTCACCAGTGGTAGTAGGTTTAGTGGCTTCGACGGTAATAGCGGTAGCTGCATTTTTGTATAAGGCACATGAGAACTTAAATGAAGATGTGTTAGCGAAGTCCCAGTTACTTGTTCCTAAATTTGTAGTTCCATTCCATTTTGGGAAAACTACGGCGATGTATTGTCCGTAAGTTAGACCTTTTGAGCCTGTATCAAGTTGAAAATTAAAGGTGAAGTCTGAACCTCCGACCTTGTTGTGAGGATTAGTAATGATGAAAGGATTTACACTATCTGGCTTGATTGTGCCAGCAATAATGTAGCCTAAAATTGTAAAAATCACTAAAGAATAAACTAGTTTATTCATTTATATTTATTTAAAATTAATTATTTAATTAATTTAAATATTAAGAAAAAATGAAAACGTCTTGATGCTGTTATTATTTATCGGAAAGAAAAATGAAAACGTCAAGATGCTGTTATTATTTTTTTTTTTAAAAATTAATTATTTTTTAGAAAAATTAATTATTTTTAGGAAAAATTAATTAATTATTTTAATTATTTATTTTTCGAAAAAATTAAATTAATTAATCTAAATTAAGAATATTGTAGCTAAAAATAGAATATATTAATTATTAAAATTCAAATATTCAAATTTTTAATAATTAAGAAAAATAATTAAGAAAATAATTAAGAAAATAATTAACAAAAAATAATTAAGAAAAATAATTAAGAAAATAATTAAGAAAATAATTAAGAAAAATAATTAAGAAACATAATTAAGAAAATAATTAAGAAAATAATTAAGAAAAATAATTAATATTTAGTATAAATTGTTCTAGAACTTTTTGGAAAATAATATTATAAAACTTATTAATAACTAAGTTTTGGTAACTATTTGAATTAAAAAAAATTATTGGATAAAAATTTTTCTTACCACAGAGAAAATAAAATTAAAAATCCGGTGATTTTGAAAGATTTAATTTAATTTAAACTTTAAAATAATAATTTATGTATTATATTATGTTAGTTCTTTATATTATTGACTTATTATAAATATGCCGTAAAATTGGGGATTGGGGATTGGGGATTGGGGATTGGGGATTGCAATCCCCAATCCCCAATCACCAATC
>Ga0100378_1003731_pt1 | contig 14488 bp, 14 predicted proteins | sample CryGeymeta201502_FD_81535 | JGI IMG/M metagenome (GOLD analysis project Ga0100378, IMG submission 81535) | Groundwater microbial communities from Crystal Geyser aquifers in Utah, USA - Crystal Geyser metaG 2015-02 | ecosystem: Environmental > Aquatic > Deep subsurface > Groundwater | place: USA...
TGATTGCTCCTTAAGGAACTCGGCAAAAAAGCGGCCGTAACTTCGGGATAAGGCCTGCCCAATGCACCATTTTGAACCCAAGCACGAGGGCTAAAAATGAGTGAAGATTATGATCGCGACAATATATACAGTCCCAGTTTCCAACCCTATGTCATGAAATTTGAACGTCAAGTTGACGGTAACTTCCATGTCTGGGTTGCTGGTGAAGTGGGACACAGAAAAGTCACGAAAAAAGTTTTTGAGCAAATCCGGGATCATCCCATTTTGTCTCGAAAACTTAAAGACGAGATTATTGCAGCCTTGGCTGCATGAGTTCGTCACATAAGAACTTTCAGTCCCACTTGGGTCTGAAATGGTGTATTGGGCCGCAGCGAAAGATTTCCTGGCGACTGTTTAACAAAAACACAGCTCTCTGCGAACACGTAAGTGGATGTATAGAGGGTGACGCCTGACCAATGCCGGAAGGTTAAGTATGGATGGTCGTATGTATTTATATGTACGGCTGCGCTATATAAGCCCCGGTCAATGTCAGCGATAACTATAATCGTTCTAAGGTTCAGTTCATTTCTCCAGATCGGTCTGGAAAAGTGCACTGAAGGACTGGAACGATTATAAGAGACGGTAAAAAGTCTCATGTTGAACAGCCCAGCCATAGTTACCTTGCAGGCAGTAATGTCTGCATAGTCCAAATGTAACCAACAAGAGACCAAATGTTACACATCCACCCCTTAGTAATAAGAACGGATGAAGATAGAGTCCTAATGTGTACGTGTGATTCAAGGGTCACACATAAAAGAAGGAATATTAGAGCGCAATTCCTTGTCGGGTAAGTTCCGACGTGCACGAATGGCGTAACGACTGGGAAACTGTCTCAAGGAGCAGCTCGGTGAAAATACAATACCGGTAAAGATGCCGGTTACCTGCAGTTAGACGAAAAGACCCCAGGTGCTTTACTGTAGCTTTGTATTGGGGCTATTGAATTAATGCGTAGCATAGGAAGGAGACTTTGAAGCGGGCTTTCGGGTACCGTGGAGTCGCAATATGAAATACTTCTCTTTATTTTGGTAGTCTCTAACCTGTTAGATAAAATCTATCAGAGACAGTGCATGGTAGGCAGTTTTAGTGGGGCGCTACCCTCCCAAAGAGTAACGGAGGGGTACCAAGGTCAACTAGGCGCGAATGGAAACCGTGCCGATAGTGTAATGGCATAAGTTGGCTTGACTGTAACTCGTAGATGAGAAACAGACACGAAAGTGGGTCATAGTGAACCGATGGTACGCTTTAGATGCGGCCGGAGATTACCCGATAAAAGTAACCCTGGGGATAACAGGCTAGTCGTGCCCAAGCGTCCATAGCGACGGCACGGTTCGGCACCTCGATGTCGGCTCGACTTATCCTGGGGCTGGAGCAGGTCCCAAGGGTTTGGCTGTTCGCCAATTAAAAAGTCACGCGAGCTGGGTTTAGACCGTCGTGAGACAGGTTGGTCTCTATCTACTGCAGGCGTCGATAATTGACGAGATTTGTCCCTAGTACGAGAGGACCGGGATGAACTGACCTCTGGTCTACCTGCTGTCACGCCAGTGGCACCGCAGGGTAGCTATGTTGGGAATGGATAAGAGCTGAAAGCATCTAAGCTCGAAGCCAACTTGAAGATTAGTTATCATTAAGTCCCCTGGGAGATTACCAGGTTGATAGGCATTAGGTGGAAGTGTAGCAATACATGGAGCCGAGATGTACTAATAGGACGTATTTCCTGCAGGGAATGTTGTACAGCTACTGAACAATTTTTTAAGCAGTGTTATTGTGAATTTGAATGTCGACGAGGCAAAAAGCTCCGCTTTTTGCCTCGAAAAAAGTTTGAAAATGGTGAGATTGGATGGTGGTGTGTAGCTCAGTCTGGTAGAGCAATGTACTCCAAATGCGTCGGTCGTAGGTTCAAGTCCTACCACACCAGCCAATCTTACCCGAGTATAGAAATTATGGGGCCTTAGCTCAGACGGATAGAGCGTTTCTGTAAAAAGAAAAGGTCGGGATCTTCCAACTCCCAGGCTCCGCCAAAATTATGATTGTTCCTTACTACTCGGGCCAATCTCACCATTTTCAAACAAAAGGATATGCAAAGTATATACATTGTGATGCGATAAGGTCATTGCTTTGCTTGGTAGGATGTAGCTCAGCCTGGTAAGAGCAACGTACTCCAAAAATGCGTGGGTCGAAGGTTCGGGTCCTTCCATCCTAGCCAATCAAATTTAGTACCTTTATGGTCGAGACGTGGCGCAGTCGGGTAGCGCATCTGCTTTGGGTGCAGAGGGTCGCAGGTTCAAATCCTGCCGTCTCGACCACCCAACTTTAGTTTAAGAGGTTGGGATTGGATCACAGTGTATATAAATCGCAGTTGTTACAAACAACTCCTTGATAATTGAAAATTTAAAGTTGGTGCTTTGGCGGAGAGGGTCCACCCGTTCTCATTCCGAACACGGAAGTTAAGCTCTCCAGCACCGATGGTACTCCTTCGGGGGAAGAGTAGGTCGGCGCCAACTTTAAGTTTTCAATTCAAAAACCACCCATCAAGGTGGTTTTTGCTTTTAAATAAAGTCATTTTTTGATAGAATCTGGCCACTAATGCAGATTATCAATAATAGGCATAGTAGTTTGGTATATTGTTTGGAGCACCAACAGTGCTCAACTTCAAATGTCTCCTAGATAAAAATCCGCATGGTAACTTAGGTGGTTGTTGGAGCTGAGTACTGCGCTCAACCGCAACAGTTTCCCAAACGTTGTTCGAGATAGGCGAGTAGAGTGTTAAGGGAGATGGTTCGAGTTGGGTATTGCACTCAACTTCAAATGTCTCCCAGACGGCGTTGGACATAAATTAGTAGATTGCTTAAGGTGGTATTCGAAGTTGGGTATTGCACTCAACTTCAAATGTCTCCCAGACATTTGAAGGGCTCATGGCGCAGCTGGTAGCGCGCCTCCATGGCATGGAGGAGGTCGGGGGTTCGAATCCCCCTGAGTCCACAGATTGAACGAAGTGAAAGATGAGGACGAAGGAGTAAAGTGCTGGGAGCACTTTACGTGGGATTCGAAAAGGTTGCCTGCTATTTCGCAGAAATAGCGACAACCTGTACTGAACATGTAATGTTCGAATCCCCCTGAGTCCACCAAAGAGGAGTAAGTATACTCCGACATAGATATAACGCTGTCTACACAACACAAAAAAGCGGTTCCAAAATCTTTGCATGTGTACAAAATAATTGTATCCAGAAATCTGGCTATACCTTACGTAAATGCAGTATTACTGTTCTGAGTTAATGATTCCGTAATGTTTTACATCAACTCGTTTACCAGTCTTAACCCGAGCAGAAGTGAATGTTCCATCTTGAATGAATCCGACTTTTTCCAGCACTTTAGAGACTGCAATATTTTCTGCCTCAGTTTCTGCTGATATTCGTACCACCCCGACGGAAGTAAAGGCAAAATTAATGACAGTCGAAATAACTTCTGTGGCCACCCCTTTACCCCAATATTCTTTATCACCAACTACGATACCAATCTCGGCTAGTTTGTGATGTTCATTAATATCTGTCAGTGCAACCGTACCGATGGTGACTCCATCGCGCGTTTCAATTGACCAGTAATAGCCATCCTCCTCTTCTTCACATTCCTTTATGTATTCATACTGTTCTGCTATGTCTTGAGGCTCGTTCATTGGTTCAGGCATATAAGCTTGAATCTCTGGGTCCACATCCCAGTTCTGCCATAATTCAGCATCTGACTCTTTAAATGGGCGAATGATGAACCGCTCAGTCTGTATTGTTGGTGCTTTCATAGCTGAAGTATAGCAAACATAGCTCTGTTTCTGGTATGCTTTGGAAATATGAAAATAAAGCCACTAAAACAACCAGACGATACAGCTTGTGGTCCAACATCAATTCAGATGGTCAGTGACTATTTTGGTGCAGGGTATACCTTTCCTGATATTGCCAAGGCTACAAAGTACATAGAAAAAGACGGTCTTGGAGATTTGGAGCTAGTTGAATCCCTATTAGCACTCGGCTTCAAAGTTCGACATAAAATAAACACTACCTGGTCTGAGTTAATGAAGGCTAATAATGAGAATTCAGTTGTTATTGTTTCTTGGATGCTTAATGGGTATATAGGTCACTTCAGTGTAGTTGACTCAGTAGACAAAAACTCGATTACAATTGCTGAGCCAGAAGTAGGGAAGTTACTTACTATTGAAAAGATTCAATTCATGAGACTTTGGATGGGTTATGACGATATGTGGTACCCGATAAAGAATACAGACATACAACTTCGTTGGATGTGTGTCGTTAAAAATAAAAAAAAGCCCAAGACAACATAAGTCATCTTGGGCTACTAAGGTACTATTGTGCATCGATGTATCCCAGCAGCGACATCAGCATGTGGAACATAAGACTGCTGGTTATCTCACCTCGGTCTTGGTCGGGACAGAGTTCAACCAGGTCAATTCCGATAACGTCATTGTGCTCTGCTACTTGTTGAAGGATACTTAGCATTTGACGAGGCTGCATACCCATCGGGACTGGAGTACCAGTACCTGGTGCAAAAGACGGGTCGAGTGCATCTACATCAATCGAAATGTAGCATTTTTTATCCTTAGGCAGAGACAACAACACATCTTGCAAGTTGCTGTCCAGCTTTGCTTGAGTGATTGTCATGCACCTGTCATTTGAATCAGGCTCACCAGAGAATCCCCTTATTCCCAGCTGCACCAGACTTACGTTTGGACAGTGAGATAGCAGTTTCCTCATTACATTCCCGTGGTGGTGAGTTGAACCAACAACCCATTCACCAAGGTCTGTATGTGCGTCGAGGTGAATAACCAACACATCGTCCTCTTGATTGAGGATGCATCCTTCCACAAGTGGAGCGGTGATTGAGTGGTCTCCACCAAGAAAAACAGGGATTCCTCCTGCTGCACAAACCGTCTCTGCGGTTTCTTGCACTCTAGCGTAGAAAGTAGCAGGATTCTCTCCCAAGATATGAGATATGTTACCCACGTCTTGGAAGTGACAGCCTTTGAGGATAGTCCTTCCAAGGTCAGCATTATACCAACCTCGGTTTGCTCGTGTGAAAACATCACGGTCATACGTTAGGAATTGAGCTGATACAGACCGCAAAGCAGCCGGACCGAGCTTAGTCCCTGACTTTGCAGTGGTGGCAAAGTCAATACCGACACCGCAAAACACATACGCACCTGATTGAATTTCATCAAGTTTGGCAGAAGGGCATCTTGCAAACGTAGCTGTTTGAGAAGCAACCAAATCTTCAGAGACCAGCTCCTGAGAAGCGGCTAGTTGTGCATCAACCTGGTCACTCCATACCAACAATGTTTGCTGCAGTAATGTTTCGATGTGCGTTTTGAACATCTCACGCTCTTCAGAGGTATTGGCCTGAACTTTCTCCAAAACCTCAGTAATTGTCAGTGGTGAGCGTAGCATTGCAAGCAATGCTACAGTTTGCTGGTTAACAGCGGCACGGTTGCCAGTTGTGTTGTTGAAGATTACATCCTCACCCTGAGTGCCTTCAGAAGATTCAAGCACCAAGTGTTTAGAAACTTCAATCTTACGATTGGTCTCCATTTTTGGTTCCTTTCTAGCTATTGCATATGCAACACTCACTTCTTTTGTGGTATTGCCGCATGTGGATTGTATAGGTTAAGAAATCCATCTCTGCCACTTGATTGAGCAGGGTTGGCTTAGCAAAACCTGACAGGACTTTTAGCGCTTCAGTGACGTGATAGTTGGCAATGATTGCGCTGATTGAACCCAAGTTACCACCCTTTATTTGTGTAGGGGTGATTTGCAAGTGATGATACCCAGCAGCGAGAAGTTGGTGCTCGAGCGTCTGCTCATAGCAAAACCAACATCCTGAAGCTCCTGGGACAATAGTCGGGCCGATAAAGCCTAAGTGACCATCGTATCCACCACAGAGAATATGAGGTAGCTTTTGCGAAAAGCAGGTTTCAGACACGAGTCTGTTAACCTCGTCAGTTCCAGGTTCGTCAGCACAACAGATGACCAAGTCGGAGTCAGTTGATACTTGTGCACAGGTTTCTGAGGTATCTACCAAGCATTGAATGTTGGTCGTCACTAACTCAGGCTCAAATGCACATAGCTTCGCAGACATGACCTCTACTTTTGGTTGACCCACTGATTGCGGGTCGTACAAACATTGCCGATTAAGGTTACTCAGTTCAACAACATCTGTATCAACGAGCGTAAGCTTCCTTACGCCAGCTAACACTAGGCCGTAAGCGACCCAGCTACCGATACCTCCTAAGCCGATAATAGTAACCTTTGAGTTACTAATCCGGTTCTGAAAATCATCGCTGGGGTGTGTTTGAAAGCCAGCCAAAAAGTTAACCTGGGTTTCAAATCTTGAACCGACATAATTATTCCCAACTGTTGAGAATGTCTGCAGTAGGCCATTAGACTGAAGCATCTCAGTGAGAGACAACACAGCCTCTGCACTAATTCCTACAATCGTCGCTATAGATTCAATAGAGTGAACCCCGTTCAACAACTTGATGCAGGACAGTGCAGATTCATCAATTGAAAACGGAACGATTACACTACTGCTTTCGATGAGGAAGTTGACCTCATAACCTTCGTCTGTTTTACGGTACAGAACAGACACACCGTCTTTAATCATTGGCTTCATAGCGTATCCTCTCTTTAGAAAAGGGGAGCCGCAATAGTACGGCTCCCCAGCTTCGCTTATGCTCGACGGCGACGGATGCCACGCATGTACACATCATCGGAACGACGCGGCAGCGGTACCACCTTCAGTTCAGCGGCTTTCACCAGCTGTTCTGTGTGGGTGTCGGTTTCGACCACGTCTTCGTGCTCGATTTTCTTCGCAAGTGCACTCATAGGTGCCTCCATTTCATGGCTTGTTTCAATGAGCAGTTGGGTGCCATGAAGCCCTTCCATTTGCTAATATGACATATATAAGCAGTTTGTCAATGATAAATATTATTATCTTACTTAAAGACTATGAAATTCGCTATTACTATAAAGTTAATGTGACACTCAATCTCCATTCAATTGATTATAGCTGCTGAAGGCCGGAACGTCGCGATATTTAGCAGTGTCGTTGATTTTGGTTAAGGGATAATGAATTGAATCTGGCATTTTGAGATGGTGAAAGAAATCACTAGCGATAGTAGAAAATTCCAGATATTCTAAGGAAACCTGATGCCAATCAATACTTGCAACGTCCACAGATTGAACGAAGTGAAAGATGAGGACGAAGGAGTAAAGTGCTGGGAGCACTTTACGTGGGATTCGAAAAGGTTGCCTAGGATTTTTAAAAAATCCTAGGCAGCCTGTACAAAAACTGTAAGTGAGGCAGTATGTCATTGGATTTGGGTTATTTTGGTCCATGATTGGAACTGGGGTGTATTTTATGTGGTTTTACACCTAATAGTCGCCTTGATTTGATAAAAATGGTAACAAGAAAATAATTGATTGCAGTGACGACTATGTTTGAGTTTATATTGTCGGGCATAGTTTTTCGCTGATATTTTATAAATTACTAAAAATACCTACCTGGTTTTTTTATTCAAATGATTGGAATTTACTAATTTTTGTAGGTTATAATTAACTAATGAAAAAAGTCCATCTAATTAAAGGTTTTACTCTTACAGAAATTCTAGTAGTCGTGGCTATTATTGCATTATTATCAGCAATAGCAGCTGCTTCCTACGGACGCATCAAAGAGCGCTCTATAGCTACTGCCTGGGCACATCAGTTAGGTGAAGTAGAGACAGCCCTGAAGACTTACCGTCAGTATGAACTAACAAATGGTTGGCCGGTTTTGTCTAGTAACCAAGGTAGCCTACAAAGCATAGTTTCCGGCACTAACACAAACTTTCCTAATTTTGACCAGTACATATCAGGATCTACTATTCTCACCGGTACCTTTGGTTACAATTATTCTGGTATTTCTTATACATGTAATACTAGCGTGGCTAATTTTGAAAGTTCTGGTGTAAATATTCACATCGAAGGAGCTGATCCAAATATTTTGGATATCATGAACGACATAATCGATGCCGATAACCCTACCACTGGTTGTGGTAAGTTTAGGATTGATTCTAGTGGTCACGCTTTTTATAACATCGCCAGCAGCACATACTCCTACTAGTTTGGTACAATAATGACATGATAGATACACGCGCTTGGGCCATGCGCCGTCGGATGTTAGTTATTGGGACTATAGTTGCGCTGGTTATTGTATTGTTGATAGCTGGTTACTTTAAATATTTCTATGCTGCCCCGACTTGTTTTGATGATAAACAAAATAGCGATGAATTAGGAATTGACTGCGGTGGTGGCTGCACTCGTATTTGTGCTTTTACGATGCAAGAGCCACGAGTGGACTGGGTTAAATCTTTTAAAGTGGTAGATGGCCAGTACAACGCCGTCGCCTACATAGAGAATCCAAATCGCAATGGGGCGGCCCCAACATTTGAATATTCACTTACTCTTGAGGATAATAACGGAGTTATAGCGGAGCGGACGGGCACTACAATTTTACCGGCTGATAATATTTATCCAATTTTTGAAGGCCGAATATTGACGGGTGGTCGTATTCCTACCAAAACTAACATCACTTTTAAAAAGCCGGATTTATGGTTACCATCTACCAAAGCTCGCGAACAGTTCACCCTGATAGATAGGGGAGAAATAAAAAATGCCGACGGTGCTCCTAGATTACAGTCCTCACTTCGTAACAATAGTTTACTCCCAGCCAGAAATGTTGAAGTAGTGGCAACCATTTTTGATGCGCTCGGTACACCGCTGACCGCTTCTCGTACTTTTACGGATTTTGCACCCCAAACAGTTAGCGACGTAATATTTACTTGGCCCGAACCGATTGCCACCACCGTGCGCAGTTGTGAGGTACCAACTGATGTTATTTTAGCCATTGATCTCTCCGGTAGTATGAATAATATGGGCGGAGTGCCAGCGGAGCCGCTTAACTCTGTTAAAAAGGCGGCTGAAGCCTTTGTAAACAGAATGGGAAAAAGAGATCGAGTGGGGGTAGTTACCTTCGCTACCGAAGCTGAGGTAAAGGTTAAATTATCGACATCACCAGCTTCAGTCGCACCTCTAATTTCTCAACTAAACATCAAGCCAGAAGAAGAGCAAGGTAGTACCAACTCCGGCGATGCTTTTAAATTGGCCCTTCAAGAATTTAATAGTGACCGGCATAATCCGGACGCTAGAAAAGTGCTTATTCTGCTCACTGATGGACTGACCAATGAACCTGAACCTGAACCAGAAACCTATGCGTTAGAACAGGCCAAAGCTTTAGTTAATGATCAAACTCAGATTTTTACCATTGGCTTGGGAGAAGATATTAATCAGGCATTTTTGCGGACTATTGCCACCGACCCCGATAAGATGTTCACTACGCTGTCACCCGAGCAAGTTGATCGAATTTATCGTAGTATTACTGATGCCATATGTGAAGAAGGGGCGGCTCGGGTGGATATAATTCCTAAGACCGACATAGATCTTCCTTCTTGGCCTTAGGAAATTATCTTATATTTCAACGCTATTATTTTGACGTCAGATTTAAGACGTTTTAGATCATGTTTTCATTTCTGTCACTTTTTCGTGGTTTTGATCCTTGGTTGGTCGGATCCAGTTTAGCCTTAACTAGTCTTGGACTAGTTACAATGTTCACCTTTGAAGGTGATAATGTGTTTTATTGGCAACAGATGGTGTGGGTTGGTGGAGCCTTGGTTTTAATGATGTTTGCACTTGTCCCGGATTATCGTTTTCTTCGGACTGGTAATACAATTTTTTGGTTGTATCTGACAACTTTATTGATGTTGTTTCTGGTTTTAATATTTGGAGAAATTACGTTGGGTGCTCAAAGTCGTTTTGATCTTGGTTTTTTCTCTGTTCAACCATCAGATCCTGCCAAGGTGGTGCTAATTGCAATCTTAGCTAAGTATTTTTCTAAAAGGCATATCGATATCGCTAATTTCAAACATATAATTGTTTCTGGCGGCTATGCCCTGGGTATCTTTGGACTGGTATTTATTCAACCTGATTTCGGAACGGCTATCATTCTGTTTTTTGTATGGCTCGGGATGGTGTTGGTGGCCGGTATCAAGATTAAACATTTAGCTCTAGTGTTTATTATGGGAGCACTAGCCTTTGCTGGTATGTGGAGTTTTGCTTTTCAGGATTACCAAAAAGCGCGTATCGCCACTTTTTTGAATCCTTTATCGGATATTCAAGGAACGGGATATAACGCTTATCAATCAACTATTGCGGTTGGTTCTGGACAGATTTGGGGTAAGGGTATTGGTTACGGGACCCAATCAAAATTACAATTCTTACCAGAGTATGAAACCGATTTTATTTTCGCCGCCTTCGCCGAAGAGTGGGGTTTTTTTGGAGTGCTGGTTTTGTTTTCTTTATTTGGGGTAGTAATTTGGCGGCTTTTACATCACGCCATGATGGGCGCTAGTAACTTTGAACGATTGTTTGCAGTGGGGGTAGCGATTTTATTTACTAGTCACTTCTTTGTGCACATTGGGATGAATATTGGGTTATTACCAGTAACGGGAACGACCGTACCGTTTTTAAGCTATGGTGGCACACACTTAGTAACTGAATTCATTGCCATTGCGATGGTGATGGCCATGAGTCGTTACTCCGGCGCTAAGTATCAGGTGCGGGAGTTTATTGATGTGTAAATTTCATTAGTGTCAAAAATCATTTGCTCAAGAGCATATGCACTTTGTACTTTTTGTTGTAAAGAGTTTGCTTCATTAAGACTGTCGGATGGGTTTTTGATGTAATCTTCAAGAGCTATTAATATGGAAGTATAACTATTTGGATCGATGAGTTTGCCAGTTGTGTTATCTATAATTATTTCTGGGATACCGCCAACATTGCTAGCAATTGTTGGTAGGCCAGCCGCACCAGCCTCTAGGATGGAGTAGGGGAGACCTTCTTTTTTAGATGGTAAGAGAAATATATCGAATGCCTTTAAATACTTTCTACCGTCGTTAATATATCCAAGCAGAGTAACGTATTTTGACATATTTTTTCTCTTTATGTATTGAGTGATTTTTTTATGCAGTTCACCTTCACCCATAATTGAATAAAATATTTTGTTTTGGTGTGTTTCATTATATTCAGAAATTGCATCTATAGCGACGAATAAATTTTTATTGTGATTAAGTTCTGCGTTAGTTATGAGCCAGGTGTCGTTCTGATGCAGCCCGGACTTTTCTTTTTTAAAAAGAAAAGTCCGGGCTGCATCTCGGTCAAGAAAATCTATGTTTGGCACAGCGGTGTTAATCATTCGGACCTTTGTATTTATAAAAGAAGTAGGGATGCACCTCTTATCGTTTTCTGAAACGACGATTACAATATGTGAGAGCAGGCTAGTCATCAATGACCCAAGCCAAGCCATTCTTTTCCAAATAAAATTTCTAGGTTCCAAATAAGGCCAACCGTGGACAGTAAATATGACTAATGGCACACCTAATAGTCGAGAAATAAATGCCCCTGTTCCGCCAGCTTTAGAGCTATTGAGGTGTACAATATCTGGATTAAAATTTCGAATTATTTTAGCTAGCTCAAAGATTGATAGTATCTCTTTTTTAAAGCTAATATTTCGTTGAAAGTTTTTGATTGTGTATACTGAAATATCAGCTTCTTTTAATTTATCTATCAAGAGACCATTGCCACCGCAAGCAACTGCAATTTCGCAACCTTCACTTTTCATGGCTGTGGCCAGTTCAAATACGTAGCGTTGGGCACCACCAAAATTCGACTTGGTTATTACATAAAGTATTCGTTTTTTAGATTGATTTGCAGGCATAACAGTATCCGGTGGTGCCTCTAACTTAAACAGTGTCCCACACTGTTTAAGCCATTAACTTAAACGGTGTTCAAGCCGCTTTTGTTTCGGGCTTGCTTTTGTTATGGTAGTTCGTATTATTATCCCATAATGAAAGACTTGCAAAGAGGCGGTGTCAGCTTGTTGTTTACAGGTGACGTCATGATATTCTTAAGTTCCATAGTGGTAGCTTTGGTTATTCGTTATCAGTCGATTCCGGCTGAATCATTGATCACTCAGCACCTTGGGCCTTTTTCGTTTCTTATTATTATTTGGGTGCTTATTTACTTCGCACTTGGTCTATATGATCGGTATATTCTCTTTACCCGTAAAGAACTATTGGGGAAAATTATCCAAGCTCAAGTGATCAATATTTTGTTGGCTGTGGTGATTTTTTTCTCACTGCCTCTGAGTATTGAACCAAAAACAACCTTGTTTATCTATTTGGTAGTCTCAATTGCCCTCATTACAGCTTGGCGTTTGTATTTATTTCCATATATTGCTTCAGCTAAATCATTCTATGTCTTGGTGGTTGGGACAGGTGAAGAAGCTGCCGATATAATTAGAGTATTAAAAAATAATCAGTACTTTAGACAAGTGGATGTAAATTTTATTGATACTAAAGAATACTCAGATCAGAGCTTGGTTGTTGAAGCATTAACTGAGTATGCTGTAAATCACCGTATTGATATAGTTGTTGCCGACTTAAATGAAAAGCTCTCACAAGCACTCGTCCCCTTGTTCTTTGACCTGTCATTTATGGAACGTAAAGTTAATTTTTTTAGCCTGACTGCTTTTTTTGAACAACTCCATCACCGCATTCCGCCATCTTTGATTGGAGAGTCGTGGTTGCTTGAAAATGTATCTTCACAATCACCGCATTACGCGTATGATGTGGCAAAACGTGTTATCGATGTAGTTGGAGCAATTATTATGTTGGTACCCAGCATAATTATTTTTCCATTAGTAGCAATTGGCCTTAAGATTCAAGATGGTGGAGCAATTTTCTATCGTACGACCCGTATCGGGCAATTTAATCAATCAATTGAAATATTAAAGTTTAGAACTATGAACGGTCGTGATACTGGTACGCAAGCACTACAGAGTAAATTGTACGTTACCCAACTTGGCTTATTTCTCCGCAAGCTTAGAATAGATGAGTTGCCACAATTATTTAATGTTCTTAAGGGTGACCTGTCTTTTATTGGTCCTCGCCCAGAAATACCAGAATTAGTGGACGTGTATGCAGAAAATATACCGTATTATAATCTTCGTCATTTTATAAAGCCTGGTTTGTCTGGTTGGGCCCAAATTAATAATTTCGACGTGCCGAGGCAAGGAGTGGATGTAAAAAGAACAATCGATAAACTCTCTTTTGATTTGTACTACCTACGTCACCGTTCTTTACTGTTGGATATTGAAATTGCTTTAAAAACAGTTAATACAGTCCTATCTAGAACAGGAACTTAGTTTAATATATTTGTGTTATATATTTTATGAAAGAGGTTTTAATCACTGGCGGCGCAGGCTTTATCGGCTCACATGCCGTCGAAAGATTTCTAGAGGATGGTTATCGTGTGACAGTTTTAGATATTAAACCTCAAGAAACGGCCACAAATATTGCTCATTTGATAGATGACATTAGTTATGTTGAAGGCGATATTTGTAACAGGGAGATAGTCGAGACACTTATAAATTCTAATACTCACGTGCTACATCTAGCAGCGATTGTTTCGGTCCCCGAATCAATTAAAAATCCTGTCGAGTCACATCGAACTAATGTTGATGGGACGTTGGTAATATTTGATGTTGTTAGGCAAACCGGTGCCCCCAAAGTCGTTTTTGCCTCTTCAGCGGCGGTATATGGTGATACGAAAGTGGTTCCTACCTCCGAACAAACTAAACTTCAACCACAGTCACCTTACGCACTGCATAAAAAATTAAATGAAGAATATGCATCTTTATATGCTGAAGTATACGGAGTGTCGTATGTAGGTTTACGTTTTTTTAATGTTTACGGAATTCGTCAGGATCCACTTTCTCCATATTCGGGAGTCATCACTATTTTTAACAAGAAAATAAAAGCTGGTGAATCAGTAGAAATATTTGGTGACGGTGAGGCAACTCGAGATTTTATACATGTTAAAGATGTGGTTGGAGCTTGTTTTTTGACTCTTAATGATGAGTCAGTACAAACTCAAATTTTTAACGTTGGGACTGGTAAATCATTAAGTATTAACACCGTTTATGCTAAATTAGCGGAGTTATACAATTTCAAGCAACCGCCATCGCACCTCCCAGATAGAAAAGGTGATATTAAACATAGTTGTGCTGATATTTCTAAGATTAAAAATGAGTTGAATTTTAACCTCGGGATAGATTTTTCCAAAGGTATTAGCGATCTTAAATAGCATTGCTACGATAAATTGCAACGCTGCACCTTTTGAGAAGAAAGCAAAAATACAAAGCCAAAAAATATTGACGAAGTTAGAAAGTAGTATATAGTTTGGGCTGAATTGAAAAAAGGGAGATGTTTAATGTCTTCACTGCGAGAATTGATGGAAAA
>Ga0100378_1003733_pt1 | contig 14484 bp, 19 predicted proteins | sample CryGeymeta201502_FD_81535 | JGI IMG/M metagenome (GOLD analysis project Ga0100378, IMG submission 81535) | Groundwater microbial communities from Crystal Geyser aquifers in Utah, USA - Crystal Geyser metaG 2015-02 | ecosystem: Environmental > Aquatic > Deep subsurface > Groundwater | place: USA...
AGATGATATATTTTCTCTAAAATAATAATATTAATTTGTATTAATTTGTAAATTAAAATGTTTGTTAACTGGATTAATTGGGGATTGGGGATTGGGGATTGGGGATTGGGCCCAATCCCCAATCCCCAATCCCCAATCCCCATAAACACATTATAAAAATAAAACAATTAAATACATCTAATTAATCCAGTTAACAAACATTTTAATTTACAAATTAATACAAATTAATATTATTATTTTAGAGAAAATATATTATCTAATAATGGATACTAAAGACAAACAAAAAGAACAAACATACCAAATTCAAGCTAAACGTGGTTACACTTTCGAAGAAAAAAGAGTCGTAATCGACGAAAAAAACTTAAAATACTTTAATCCAAGTAAATAAAATAATAATACATAATTCGTAACAAACAAATAATAAACTAATTAATTACAATTATAAAGAGGGTGATGATATTAGATTTGCTACTCCTTTGGATGACTTAATAATCAAAGAAATTAGCGCAGATTCAAACAAAAAGTATCATATAGAAGTAGGTTCAAAAACAGGGTAAATATACTTTATTAACTATATTTTCTTAAATATTCTTTTTATTCTTTAGCAAATTTAAATTAGTCAACTTTAAGCATAGTAGTGATCATTTAATAACTAAAAAGTTTAAAGACGATCTTGAACAAGCAGTAATATAATTATATTAATGATATCTTAATTATAGATTAAAAATTATGTAAGTAGTGATAATGTGAATAAGAATGGAAGCAATAATAATGGAAGTGATAAGAATGATAATCAAACAGTCAAGACAGAACCTAATAAATCTTCAGAAACTGGCTTAACAGGTATACCTGAAACAAATCAAGAAAAACAAGAAACACAAGATAATACTAATACTAATAATTCTAATACTAATACAAATATTGTTTCTGGAATAAGCTACTCAGATACTAAACTAATTTATGAAGAAATAAATACAGTAAATAATACTGATACTGGAAATATTGATACAAAACCATTAGAAACGGAAGAAGAAATAAAAATTAAGCCCAAGAATAATGTTAAAAATTTAGATAAAGAAACAAATATAGAAAAAGAAACCATTACAAACACTAAAATAGAAAAAGTTACACAAGTTATACCTACAGAGCCAGAAATTCCAATAACATTCTCAACATTTATTAATAGAGATTCAAAGGATTCTGATGAAATTATTGAAAAGTAATATAAATAACTTATTAAACATCTAAACATTAACACATATTAACCTAATTTAGCATTACTAAAATTACATCATCAGACTTTGTCGTTAAAAAATGTTACAATAACTCTATAATCGAAACGAATACTCCTTATTATATCAATCCTGAAATTTTTTGCACTAAAGACTCAAAACTTAACTCAGACATACTCAAAACTACTATTAAACAGTACAACAAGCAAAATTCTGATTTTTCAAACACATCATTTTTTATTAAATTACTTATGATGATCTGCTTTATTTACCCAGGATATCAAGCATACTTATCAAATCATATCTTATTTTCTATCTTTCTATTAATCGAACTTGTTTTGTTGATTTTATGGGGTAGAATAACTGCTAGCTTTACTACTGCAGCCTCAAATGATTATGCTCTAAATAAAACTCTTAAACCAATACATAAGTACTACAAAGAAAGTTTAGCTACTCAAATAAATACTTATATTAAAATATCAAGCTTTGTTAATAAAAGTCAAGAAGAATTAACTCAGATAATAACTGATTTTGCAGAGTATAAATCATGGCATAATTATATAACAAGTGTTGATTTAGATAAAAGTGGAATTCATTTAAATCTTAATATGTTAAAAGGTAATAGGAATAAATGGTTTATATTATTGCTAAATTTACTAAATCAATTCTAATAATTTATAGAACATGAAAAAATAACCATGAAAAAGCTTGACTTAGTTACTTTACCAGATAAAACTATTTTAGTTGAATCAAATCCTATTTCAAAGGATATAATAAAGTTCTATATTATAGAACAATCAAATTCAAATTTTATCAAGACGTCAAGGTTGAGTCTGTATCTAAATGTAAATCCAAAGTTGTCGTTTTCTGATTTATACTACAAGTAATTAATAAATTTTCAATAAATAAATCTTATTACTCTAAAACTAATAGGATGCATTTTACTTGCCTAAATTTATTACATGCCAATTTACAGGCTAAAGAACTTGAACTAGATGTATCATATCGTAATTAATATGTTATAATTATAATATTATAATAAGTTAATATAAAGGATAAAAAATCTTCTACAACTGTAGTAACAGCTGGGGGAAAAGTAGAAGGAACTGGACAATCAGCTGCAACCGCAACCCCTACCCCAACTCCCAATGAAGAAAATAAAGAAAGCAAAGAAAAATCACAACTTAATAATCAACCAGAAGATTCGAAAACAAACATAGAAGAAGATAATAAAACTAATTATTCAGTAGCAACTAAACAGACAATCAGACCTGCAGCTGAAATAATAACAAGCAATATAGATAGTAAAGATAAGTCCCCGATTAATACTCATATGTTTGAATCCTTATCTAATAAGTTTTCAAACTCAATAGTACCGGATAATGATACAATTAATTTAAATGAAGAGAATGATACTAATAAGAAAGACAAGGATAAAGATATTGATAAGGACAAGGATCAGGACAAGGATAATAAAGAAAACATGGATAACAATGAAATTAAAAATAAATCAGGTGTTAATCAATCAATTTCAGTTAAAGCAATTGATCCTTTATTAAAAAAAGAAAACGATGAGTGTATTAAAATTGCTAATGAGCAACTAAAGGGATTTTCTGAAGTTTTCTTAAAATTCGGTAATAAATACAATATAAATTAAATAAACTATATAAACTATACTAACTATATAATTAATTAATAATATTTAGACTGGAAACCACTCGAAGATAAAAACGGACTAAAACTTGTTTATTACGATATGCCAGGATCAGGAATAAGAGCTATTCAAGGAGAATGTGTTATAGATAAAAGTCCAAAAGACGTATGCTAATTATATATTAATTAAATAATTACACTATCTAGGTCTTCGATTTTGTCAAAGAAATTAATAACAAAACTAAATATGATAAAAACTTTGACAGTGGGCATATAGTTCGAGAAATTGATGATGTTTATGCTATTGTTTATAATAAATACAAGGGTAAATTCGTTTTCTCTCCCAGGGATTTAATTATGATTGTCAAAAGTGAATATGTAAATACATAAAATAATTAATATATTAATTTATATAATTACTGTTAATATAAAAGAATAAAGACAAAGATTCATATATTTTTGGAACTAGTTTTGAAAGTTCAAAATATCCAGTAAATAAAGGAATTGAGAGAGCTCATTGTTATGTAAATATTATATTGTTAAACAAACTTATAAACTTATTAAATTTAGTACGGAGGATTTATTATCAAAAAGTTAGGAGACTTCCAAACGCATCTCAACTTCTTTTCATATGTAATTATTAAACTGCATAATATATTATATACTTATTTACTTATTTACTTATATCCTGATATAATTATTTACTTATTTAACTACTTTAGTCTGATATCAAATTAAGTCCAATTCTTGCTAACTTACCAGTAAAAGAATTAGGATCATGTGTTGCAGTTATTAGGAAATTAATGACAGGAAAGTAATCAGAATATATTCTATTAATTATTTTAAATCGAGTATTATGAAAATATAATAAAGACTAAATTATTCACTTAGATTTCTTTAATTTATTTACAAACTAAGATAACATAATATAAATACAATAAAATATGATATATTTATTATTATACATTAAACAATAAATATTTTAATTCTATATAATTATTTTTTAAATAATAAGTAACTTAAAATAATATGGAATTATTCGAAGAAAATAAAAACGAATATAATGAAAAGAAAAGCACCGACAAGAATTTAATAACTTACAATTCAGATGCACATATTATTAATATACTTAAAGAAATACTATATGATTCAACAGATAATAAAGATTGTCTTGAAGAGTTTGAAGAACTATCAAAAAAGATGAAAATGAAAGTTAAGAAACACCCTTTCCAGTATCATTTACCAAAAGAAATTACATCGTATAAACCAGAATTGTCCAAGTACGAAGAGCAATGTTTTGTAAGTTAACTAAGGATAGCTATAAATTATAAATCATATATACTACAAATATATATTCTAAATTATTTAACTATTAATTCTTTAGAAAGCAAATATTAAAAAGAAGCCTAAGGAATTAAACAAACATAGTTCATTCGTAGATGATATTATTTATCAATCAAAGTTATTAGAATGGGCCGGAATATCTTTCAATAATCTTGAATGGTATAAGCTTAAGACAGCAATTGATGTAAAAATATTAAAATATATATAAAAAATATTAAGTATTAAGTATTATAAGTGATCATATAAGAATATTAATAGTAACAAAATCTTTCATAACATTAATTTCTAACATATACTAATATTAACATTACAATAGAAACTTTTGTTAGAAACAAAAGCAATTAATATTCGATTCTGGGGTAAAATTTACGGAATCGAATCAGACTATTACATTTTACAAGGAACTCTCAGTAAATATTCGGATTTTTCATATTTACCTAATAACGTTGAAAAGCCGGGAATAGAAGGATTAAACAGATACACTTTTTGGTATTCAGACGCAAGTAATTATTTTACATAGATAATATTAATGCTTTCATTATTCGTTAGACTCATTATTAATATAATACCTACTAACATTTACTTAATTATTAGCTCTTGATTCATGGTTTGAGTTCCCGGAAGTATCATCTGAACAACTAAAAGCATCACGTTTGTTCAAATATCAATTTACTGGTGACCCTAACTCAGAAGTATTTGGTTTTAATAACTTTCCATGGCCTGAAATATATCTTTTAAAATGTCAAATATTAAGAATATTACATGGAGCCTCTATCGCTCCTGTTGACAGTCAAAAAATGGGAAAAGGAGAAGGAGACTTTGAAGAGAAAATAACAGAATATAATGAGGAATATGTTATACCCCAATTTGAAGAAATGAATAATCCAGAAAAGTGGATGCATGAAAATGCAAATATATTATTAGCTGGTAGTATTATTCATGCAAAACCTGTTTCTGAAGAAACGTTAGAAAAAGATAAATATATTCCACGAATGCAGCCAATTGCAGTTGATGAACGTAATTAATATAATATTATAAAATTTACACGTATTCAACTTATTCAACAATTTAATTTTAGCATTCGGAGAAAATAATCCAAGTTGGAACTTTAGAATAGTTGGAGACAACCAAATTTACTCTCAAGCCGGAGGAAAAGAAGGTACAACAAACTACGCAGCTATAGTCATAAGAAGTTTAAGATGGCCTGGATCAACTTGTGTCTATAAAGTAAATATTAAAACTTAATTTAATTAGAATAACGAATACGTAAATATTTATATCGGAAATGGAGTAAAATACGGAGGTTCAGTATTTATACCAACCGAGCCCGATGAAGTAGAAAATGATCCAGAAGGAATTGATGAATTCCCAGAACCTAATCCAGATAAAGAACCAATTATTATTGAGTCAGATACAGATGATGAGAAGAATCCTGAAGATGAAATGGATGCATAATATAACGAATCTTTAATATAATAGATATAGAAATAGAGAAAAAAATTATTAAATAAAGAATACAATTTAAATAACGAATTTATATATTAATCATAATCAAACTTTAAATTATAACACAATTTAATTCTACTATATCCTAATAATACAAGTTTTAATCAAAAATTATAATATATTAATAATTTATACATTTACATATATAAACATAAATACTAATTTTTTTTGAATTTACTCTCTTGGAAATGCTTATTCATATCAACTTGCATTTTTAATACTTTTTCTTCTAATTGAATTAACGACTGTCTACCTAGAACAAGTTTTCTCCCTACATCAATTGAGTTCATATTTTTATTATCCTCAAACTCCATTCGAGTTGTTTTTAAAAGTATTTCAGACCTGTTTAGTAATGTTATTATATTGTTTTATATTACCTACCATTGTTTTCCTTGTTCGTTATTCCAATAAAACTTTTTACACATTTTAATTGCATCTCTATATAAAAGTAATGATTCTCTTTTAGGAGGTAATTTATAGTTTCTGTTCATATCTTCGAGACGTTTGTCAAGAAATTTAAGACTATTTTCGCTGAATTTTTTAAATGTTTGTTTATTCATTACAAATATTAAATAAATTGATTAATTGAATAATTGAATAATTAAATAAATTGGAAAGTAACTAAGTTAAATTATAAAATAAAACTATAGAAACTTAAAATTAAACCATACTAATATAATAACAACTTATAATAACCTTAACTTATAACTACTATAACTACTATAATTATTATAATAATGAAAAAAATAAATATGTTATAATTGTAATAAATTTCTTTCAAAGTAACAACTATTCTATTGAAACAACTATTGAAAGCATTTCCATACATCAACTTCGCATTCGTTATTTTGTTCATCAAAGAAGCGTTGCCTTGTAACACTAATACTTCTATCGACATAACCTAGTCTTTTTATTTCTGGAAGTATATTTTCTTTGAAATAATCTTGATTTACTTTAAGCTCATTTGAGTAAATAGTTATGATATCATCGTCGAATACTTGGAGACTAGTATCAGAAATTAAACTTTCTTTTATAAGGTTAAAAACATAGTTTGCTTTATTGTTATTTGATACTGATACGTATGTTTTTTCTATTACAAAAAATATTAAAGTTATAAAGACGAAGACAATTAAAATTTGGAATTGTACATCGAGACCATTGAATAATTTGTAATTTTCAAGGATTGCTTCGAGTTTTTCAGGATTTTCCATAAAGTAGGTAATTGAGTATTTAATAGCCAAAATCGATCCTCCGATTAACATATATTTAAAAAGCACTTTACCATTGAACCAGTAACTTTTTACCTCGTCTTGATTAGCATTCTTCAAATTGTATGTATCAAATTGATTTACTACATCTCCATTATTTCCACCATTATTTCCATCATTATTAAGATTTAATTCATTATTATTACTATTTAATATAATAATATTATCTTGTGATGGCTCCCTTTTTATATTTGAAATAGAAGGAGATTTGTTATAGCCGCTTATCACATCAAGATTTCTATTAGAATCTCTTAGTATATTGTTGTCTAAGGTTTCTTGAGTCATCCAAGGAAGCTTTAATAATATGTTATTGGTAGATTGAGTGGGATTTGTAAAAGGATTAACTATATTTGCACTACTTTCACATTGTTGATTATCATTTCTTCTTGAATCTAACAATTTAATAACGTTTAATTAATTGTAACTATATTATACCTGTATTTAATCTATCCATTTCTAAGTAATCACTTTGATAGTTAGTTGTTTTTTGAATAAATAAATTTTCAGCAATCTTTTCATATTTTACTTCGTCAGCAGTATTTCTAAATAGATTTTCCTTATACATCTCAATTTCATTTTCATTTGGAATAGCAGCCTTTGGTAAGGTACTATTGTTAATATTTGATCTAAATGTTGTTGTTTTAATATCTGGAATTAGTTTTGTTTCTTCACGACCTTGTCTTTTTGCTAAAATATTTTATTATTGAATTTTTACCCCTAATATTAATCTCTTTGACTTGAGGTATTAAACCAATATTTATTTCTTTTCTTTGCTTTTTTCTATCAGTGCTTTGATTGGTTTTGGGAATTTTAACGGCTATATTCTTTTCTTTAGAAATTGGTTTTTCTGGTGTTTTTCTTGTAACTTTGTTCTGACTTCGACTTGGTTGCTTAACCTCAGCTTTCCTAACAACTGATGTTGTTTTCTTCCTTGCTGATCGAGGCGGTATTTTAGGTTGTGAAACAGATTTTGACTTGGCTGCAACTTTCCTAGAAGATGAAGTGACTTTACTTCGTCCCCTGCTAGGAGTTTTTTTACTTCTTTTTCTACTTCTTTTTGATGTAGTTGTTGATTTCTTACTAGAAATATCTCTTTTCTTTGCTGTTCTTATTCTTTTTGAACTTAAAAGTTTAGGCTCTAAAATTGTCTCATCTTCTTCAACAATGATTGGCATATTTTTATGGCTAGTTAACTTAATTATTGAATCGTAGAGATGTTCATAAGTTTTTTTATTGTCGTCGATGGGATCTAGTTTAGCCCCCAATTTTAATAGTCTCTTTTTTAGCTCGCCTTTTGTTAAATGTGCTCCTTTCTCTAAGTCTTTGCTTTGGTAGTGTTTTTTAATCATTGAGTATTGTATTTAATTATTGAAATATTTTAATTATATTATTATAATTATTAATTATTATAATAATTAAATAATAAACTTAGTAAGTATTAATAAGTTATGAAAAGTAAAAAAGGATAACCCAAAATATCTCAATAACAATAAACTTCTTGATTATCGATTATTTCTAGTTAAATATCAATTAATATATTAATCTATTAATCAATTAACTAAATTTATACTTATATAATTAATCTTTTACCATAATTTATAAGAACTCTCTATTATATTTTATTACCATATATTTATACTGCCATAAACAATAATAAATAATATAATAAATCAATGGACAAAGCTAAAGAAATTCGAATAATATTTCAAAATACATCAATAACTTGTGGACTACCTAAGACTTTTAACGATCTACTCAAAAAGATAACAACTGAAGTACACCAATTACAAAATTACAATCCTCAGTTATTAGAAATTAAATACCCAGATGATGACGGAGACAAAATATTAATAAGTAACCAATTCGACTACGAACAAGCCATTATTTTCTTTAATCATTCCAAACTTCATACTATTCAGATAATTGTCAGCCTTGCTAACGATAAAGAAGGTTATTTTACTTGTGCTAAATGTAAACTAATATCACAAGGGAAAAAGTATGAATGTACTACTTGTAAATATTCAAACTACTGCCAAAAGTGTGAGGAAGATAATTTTGAAAACCATACCCATCCTGTTTTAAGGTTTAGAAAGTTAGACATTAAGCCTAAAGATAATTTAGACATAAATAATATGGGCTATAACCCTGATTTTGCTGTTTGCTTCTCAACCCTTACTGATGAAGAGTTAAAAGAAATATATAGTTACATTCATAGTAATAGTGGTGAGTTTAGAAAGCAAAGACAAGAGACAATAGATAAGTATTTAAAAATTGTCGCTAATAAAAATGATTCGAACTCAAGGCTGGACATAAAGCTAAAGAACTTTGAAAAAATGTTTGGAAATGAGGAAAAAATAGGAGAAAAGGAAATTCATTATTATGTGTGTTGTGATGGATGTCAAATGGATCCGATTATAGGAAAGAGGTATAAATGTTCGGAATGTATTGACTTTGATTTTTGTGAGAGATGCCATAAAAAGTATGGTAATTTACACAAACATCCTAATCAATTTTATATTGTAAAATCTAATGAAGTAATACAAATTGAAAAACCTGATATAATTGAAAAGCCTATCGAGAAACCTATCGAAAAACCTATCGAGAAGCCAAATGATAAGCCAGTAGACAAACCTAAAATCCATAGAATGACATCAATTGATAAGGAAATTGAAAACTTAATCGATAGTATAAACGATCCTAATGAAGCATTAGCACTTATTAACTCAAGTATGGAACTTAACAAACACACTATACTAAAAAACAACAATCTTATCAAAATTGAAGAAAACAAACTTTTACTATGTGACTTTTACGAAAGTAATGTAAAACCCCAAAATAATAATAAAGATAATTTTACATTCGATATTAATGCTGAATATGAAACAAACATTAAGTCAAGTATTAAAGTTACTAATATTGGCAATAACACATGGACTGAAAAATGTAATTTCGTTGCTATACAACGTAAAAAAATTTCTCTATTTTCCTGGTATAATTTAGCATTACCATTTGATTTAAGCCCTGGTGAGACTGCAAATATTGACTTTTTTATTCCAGCTAAAGAAGCCAAAAAGGGTAATAATGAAGTCTTTTTCCACTTTGTTAATAGTAATACTGAACAATTTGGTATTGAGCTTCATTTAAAAATAAACTACTCAGAGAGGAAATTAAAAGAGCTCGATCCAGAGATTAAGAAATATTATATGCCTCTAGTTGAAAAGTTTAGACTTTGCTATGATGTAAAAGAAATTTCTGATAATGATATTATGATAGCGTTAGAAAAAGCTAAAGGAGACTTTGATAAAACAGTTGAGTTTCTGTTTAAATAATCTTGCTAATAAACTAGAGAAATAAACTACACGAAGTATTAAATAATAAATAGAAATAAATTCTTTGTGTTAACTAATTAAAATAATAAAGTAATTAAGATTTAATATCATTTAATATCATTATATTATTTAATTTAATTACATATATCAAAAACTTTACTATAATAACTATAATCTAAATTAACAACCAAACTACAAAACAACAAATTGTCAAACAACAAAACAGCAAAGCAACTAAACAACCAAATTATAAAACAAAATAAACATAAAAACATATTTATCTAAAAATATTCATTTTAACAAATTTACAATATAAAATATATAGATAAATTATACTTATTCTGCATTAAAATTATGGATCAGTCACCAAGATGTTATTATTCTGACTTACTGAGTTATTTTCCCTCTGCTTCTCCTTTTCTTTGTTTGATATTACAAAATTAGTATAATGATAAAGTTGCATCGATACTATTATAGCCCAGATCCACCCAACCAATAAAATCCAAAGTATAAATTGTATTATTCCCAATATAATAAATGAATTGGAATCCTTATATTCTTTTTGATTTTCATCTTCTGAACAAGCCATAATCATTGTTCCAACTCCTGGAAATAGTATATTTAGTAGTAGTGAATATTTTGCCTTACATAAAGAAATTTTAGGAAACTTTATTCCGCACGTTTCATCAACGATACCATCTGGTAGAATTATTGGTTCTGGAATTGAATCAGTACTCTTTTCCTTTTTTACCTGCTCATTTTGTTTATTTGCTAATCTTTGTTGAGATTCAAACTTAATAATCTTTAAACGATAGCTTGAAATTGCATTATTATTATCATCACTTATTATTTGAAATGAAGTTTGTAATTGCCTATCGTCAACATTCTCCTCATTATTCCCTTCTTCAGCTATAAGTGGAGGTGCACTATTTATCTCAATAATATTATCATTTTGATCATTATGGTTTATTACTATTGCATTATGACTTGTCATTGTGTTTAATTCTGCACTATTATTTGATTTAACTGCTCTATTATTGATTTTAGATCTAGGAAAACCTAGTCTTAGTATGTTTGGATCTGGAACTGAATCTATCATTAGAATAATATTTGTTAATATTATATATTAACGTAAATTATATAAATATGTAAATTATATTATATATTATATATTAAATAATTAATTTATTAATGCATTTAATTAGAATAAAAATAAGATTTTAAGTTAATTGACTTAATAAAGTTAGTTAAGTAAGTTGATTTAATAAACATAACACTTAATTAATTTAATTAACTATTGCAAAGGTGAAAATTTACATATTAATTTATCTATTATTCTACTATTTATATCTAAACTTTCTTGATAATATGGGAATTGGTGAATACGAACTATATTAGTTTTATTATCTTCAAAGTAAAAAAAATGATCTTGCTTTTTTCCTACTATTTCTTGATAAACGTTTTCATGCATGTCATCATAAATGTGGCTAGAGTTATCATTAAGTAAATTACTATTAAAATTGCAGTTGACAAATTCGTAATTTTGACTTTGATTATCCTTTTTGCTTAAAATAGAACTATAAATGTTAGCTTTTCTAGTTTTTTTAGAACTGATAATGATTTTTTCTTCTTTTTCAGAATTATCAGAATTACCAAATTTAGCACTGGGATAATCCGAGTTAATGTTATTATTACCATACTCTGCTTCTTGATCCATATTTATATATTAAATTTATAATATTAATAAATTATATTAATAATTTTATTATCAAGCATTTTAAAACATTTATTTTGTTAATTCTTTGCTTTATATATAAAGGGGATTGGGGATTGGGGATTGGGGATTGGCCCAATCCCCAATCCCCAATCCCCAATCCCCAAAAATTAATTAATAATATTTAATAAACTAATTAACTAATTAAATTTAGTAAATTACAATTACTTTTATTTAATTATTATTTATTGTTATGTATAATTATAAATATTACTACAAATTAATACTTTGTTTATTACAAATCTATATATAGATAAATTAAATAATATTAGTAACTTCTCTGACATTAGCATCACCTATGATGCTATTACTAATCTCATTAACTTTAATATCTTTTTCTTTTCAAACGTTAGGATTATCATTAGATTCTTCAATATTAATATCTTTTTCATTAGAATTGCCCTTATTAAGTTTATCATTATTACTTTTAATCTCATTATTATCTACTAGTAATGAATCAAAAAAAGGATTTTCAAGTATCTTTTTAAATTAATAATATTCTAACTTCTTTAGATGTTAATCTTTCAATAGGGCTTTGTTTTAATATTAACTTTAAAAGGTTTTTTGATTTCTCTGAGAAGTAATCAGGAAACGTAAATTTTCCTTGGATTATTTTTCCATATAATTCTTCTTCAGTCTTGCCTAAAATATAATAGTAATTTTATATATGTACCTCTAAAAGGAAAGTATGCACTTAATAAAGTATATAACAAAATTCCAGTACTCCAAATATCTGCTTGAGCACCTATATAAATTAATTATTAATTATACCTAAGTAATCTTTCTTTTGTACTATTTCAGGTGGCATATAAGATGGTGTACCACATAGGTAGTTTAATAACTTATTACTTTCAGCACAGATGCTAAATCCATAGTCGATTAATTTTAATTTCTTATTCTCTTGATTGATAATAATATTCTCCAATTTTATGTCTCTATGATATATATTTTTAGAATGTAAATAATCAACCCCACTCATTATCTGATGAAAAATATCAACACATTCACTCTCTTCAAGTCTATGATCTTTCTTTGTTCTTAAGAAATCCAAAAGTGATATACCTGATACCAATTCCATTACAATAACAATCTTCAATTATTACAATCAAGTATAAATATACTTACTTGTTTAGGTAAATCAATAACCTCATATATTTTTATCAATGAAGGATGGTCAATTGATGATAAAATAGCTATTTCCCTTTTTACGGAATTTTTCTTCTGGATATCAAGAAGTTTTATTTTCTCATATAGTTTAACAGCGTATTCCTTATTCGTTGGTTTATGAATAGCATGCATTACTACTGCGTATGCGCCCATTCCTATTTCTTTTGTTATTGTGTAATCCTCAATTTTATTTTTGAATATGGTTGGATCAATTGAGCCACCTGAATAGTCAATACCAACTTTATGCTTTTTAGAAAACCCTGTACTTTTTATTTGTTTTCCAACTGATGTAGAAGTAGGGCGATTGTTTTTTGGTGTGTCGTTTTTAGCAACTTTATCTTTGTTTGTCTCTTTATATAATTCGCTGTCTAATAATAATGGTGATGTTTATAGTGAAGTTAATAATGATGTTAATTGTGAATATTAATGGTGATGTCGAGTTATTAATTTTTTTGTTAATTTACCTTTGAGTTTATCTAAATTATTTTTCTTTTCTGCTAAATTGGATGATGATTTAGGTCTTGTTCTTTTACTTGCTGCATTATTAGGTGTGTTAAGTTTTTCATTAAATTTTTCGTTTTTTCTATTTTTAATTGCTTTAATTTTATTTTCTTCTTTGTCTTTCTCCTTCTCTTTATCATTATTTTTATTTTGACCAGAAAATGTACTCATACGATTATATTGTTTAGTTTCCTTTTCTAATTAATTAATTTTTTGATATTTACTATTAAATTCGCTTGATATATTAACAATCGCCATATTCTTAGTAGTATTAACAGGAGTATTAAAACCACGTATAATCTGTTTATTTTGTTTACTCTGCTTACTCTGTGATGAATTAATATCTTTTTCTTTACTAATATTACTCTTATTACTTGTATGATTTGTCATTGCACTATTTACCCTTTCAAAACTTTGAAAGTTTTTAGTACTTGCTGTTTCATAGTTACTTTTATTAGCAGTATTAGCAGTATTGGCATTAGTTATATTACTATTATGCTTGTCTACATTATTTTTAATAGAAGCAATCTTTATATTGTTAAATGTTTTCATATTAGAGTAAGTTTTTAAATTCCTATCTGAGTCACTAGTCGTTTTAGCTTCTGTTTTGCAGTTAGTATTGTTGTTATTGTTGCATATACCTTTAGCCTTGAGTTTAAGCATCTATAATTGATTAATTAGTAATAAGTAAGTTTTTAGTAAGTAAATAA
>Ga0100378_1003734_pt1 | contig 14483 bp, 14 predicted proteins | sample CryGeymeta201502_FD_81535 | JGI IMG/M metagenome (GOLD analysis project Ga0100378, IMG submission 81535) | Groundwater microbial communities from Crystal Geyser aquifers in Utah, USA - Crystal Geyser metaG 2015-02 | ecosystem: Environmental > Aquatic > Deep subsurface > Groundwater | place: USA...
ATAATTATTATGATTTTTCTTAATGTTATGAATATTTATTTTAATTAATAAGAATAAATGTTTTGTAAATTTATTCATAAAAGATTTTCAACTCTTTCTTTAGCTGTTGTTGGTAGTGGTCCAGGAGCCATATTTACTGCTAAGCATCTAATGAAAAAACATACAAATATAGTTGTAGATTTTTATGAGAAGTTTCCACATCCATTTGGTTTAATCAGAACTGGAGTAGCACCAGACCACCAAGATGTTAAAAATATTGAACATGAATTCTCTCATATTCTCTCGCTTCCACAAACAAAATTCTTCGGAAATGTTATTGTAAACAAAGACACTCCACTTAATCTTGAAATATTAAAGAAAAATTATTCAGCAGTTCTCCTAGCATATGGGGCACATGGGGACATTACTTTAGGAATAAAAAACGAAGATTGTAAAGGATGTTTTAACTCTCGCAATTTTGTTAATTGGTACAATAGTAGTTTTGACCGTATAAGCAATGATAAGATTATATTAAACAAAACAGAAGATTGTGTTATAATAGGAAATGGAAATGTAGCTATTGATATAGCAAGAATGCTTTCAAAATCATTTGAAGACTTAAAGCAATTTGATGTAGGTGATGATGTTTTAGAGATTATATGTAATAATACTATTAAAAATATTCATATGGTTGCTAGGCGTGGTGTAAACCAAGCAGCTTTTACAACTAAGGAAATTAGAGAACTCCATGGAGTTAAAGGTTTAAATACATATATTTTTGAAGATGAAATAAAGAATAGTTTTGAAGCAGATAGTGAATTACAAGTATTACCTAATGAACGAAGACAGCTTAAGAGAAAAGTTGACTTGGTAAAAAGCTTCGATATGATTAATAATGTAAACCAAATCAAAAAAGACGGAAGAAAAAACCTATTTTTAAGATTTTTAAATAGACCCAAAGAAATAATCTCAGACAACACCGGTACTATTTCCGAAATCATATTTAACAAAACAAAATTAATAAAAGGACAAGCAGTAGCAACAGAAGAAACAACGAGCATTAAATGTGGCTTACTTTTTAAAAGTATCGGTTATAAGTCTCATAGTATATTCGACACTGTTGATTTTAATAGTAAGTCAAGTGTTATCATTAACGATAAAGGAAAAGTATCTGAGAACAAAGTAATCTCTGATAACTTATTTGTTTCTGGATGGGTAAAAACCGGGGCGAAGGGTGTATTAGACACAACACTTAGAGAAGCAGTTGATACTGCTGATACAATTAATAAGCAAATTGAAGGTGGTTTTTTAAAGAATAAAACACCAAATTATGATGAAATTAATAGTCTTATTGCAAAGAGTGGTGTAAAACCAATAAGTTTTAAAGATTGGGAAAAAGTTAGTAATTATGAAATCGAAGAAGGTAAAAAGAAAGGAAAAATTAGAGATAAAGTTACTGATATTAACAAAGTATTTGAATTAATTAAGCATTAGAATTTTTATTATTAGAGTATTTCTGTATTTCTTAAAGATAGTTTATAATTATTCCTTTGAATTAATAAATTAAATTAGTAATTTAATTTATTTATCTCTTATGTAATTAATTAATTACTTACAACTAAATATTTTTTTATTTGAAAATTATTTATAACTTTGCTTACAGAGTTAGTTATAATAATATATAAACTTAAAAAATATCATAATAATTAATTGCATTAAATAAATGGGAAGAAATAAAATAAAAATAGAAAAAATCAAAAATGAGAAGATAAGACAGGTACAATATTAAAAATAAACTTACTAATTAATTATCTATTAATAGATTACTTTTCTAAAAAGGCAAAAGGGTCTTCTTAAAAAAGCAATAGAGCTAAGTCTCTTATGTGATGTAGAAGTTATGGTTTCAGTATATGATAAAGTTAGCGCAGTTTTTACTTACACCACATACAACGATCACAAACACTTCACTCAAAATTATATCAATAACAAGAAACTCAACAGTACAGAAGTCACAAACAACGACGTACTATAAAATTATAAAAATTATATAGTATGAACAACTCTTTAAAAAAGTTCCCATATACAAAAAACACAAGATTGCAAGCACAGCCGAAAATGACTTATCTAAAAAGACAAGTAATGTAACTCAGCCAGAAAGTCATATTACCCGAACAAACAGCGGACGTAGAAACTTTAATATTAAAAGTAACGTAATAGACGCAAAGAAATGCAAAATCAATGAATTAGAGTCTATTAAGCAACATTCTAGTACTAGCCAAGCCATTTCGGAAGCAAGTAATGGAAGTGGGATTAATAGAATAAAACATAAGCTGAGTTTAAAGGTGAAAATACCTTCTGATATGAAAAATAAAAAAATAAGCTCGATTGAGTGTAAAGGCTCTGTTACAAATCCTAGTTTGAGTATGAGTTTTAATAACATCAACAACAGTAACAGCAACATCAGTCCTGATAAACAAAAAAGTCTAAACTCGCTAAACAATAGTAACTTCCAGCAAATAATAATTGATGAATTAGAGCAAAGTCACAAACAACCAACTAATGAAAATATATTAGACATTCTTCATAACTATTGTTCCAGTGCTAATAATACAAAAGGAAGTTTAATAAATCTTTTAAATCCAAAATCACAAGCCCCTTCACAATCACAAGAGTCTTACTTTAACTTTGATGAAAAGAGATTTAATGAATTTTTAGAACATAAAAGGAAAAGACCAGAGGAAAAAGTAACAGGCAATGGCTTTACTCCTTATTCAACCTTATCCCCGGATCTCTACTCAGCCTTGAAGTATTCCTCACCAATGTGCAATACAAATAGCAATGCCTATAATAATTTACTTTTTTTTAATAATAACTTTAACAACTTTGTCAGCCCAACTCCAAATACTAATATATTCGGAAATTCAAAGTCATCTTCTAAAAGAACTTCTAAAATGAGTTATCAATCAGATAAATTTGCTTTTAATACAGATATGATGGATGATAATAATCCATTAACACATAATAGTAATGTTTCTAATGCAACTCCAGGTTTTAATGAAGGAAGACAAGTAAAAATACTTTCTCCAACTGCAAAGAAGATAGAGATGACTGTCCCTGTTGAGAAAGAAAAAGATAAGGAATTAAAACTAAATTTAATAAGTATTGGAGAGGTTGATAATGATAATAGTACTAATGAGATAAAATTAGAGAATGACAACAATGATAATAATTGCAATAATGACAATAATATGAATGATATTAAATATGACAATAATAATAGTTTTAATAATAATGATAACAACAACAATTTTCCTAATTCATTCTATGCTTTTCAGATGCCAAATCTAATCAGTTTTAACAATAATAGTTCAATAACTCCTCCTCCATTTTGGAATTTAAATTTTCCAGAATTACAAGGAGTAAACTTTCATGTAGATTCTCCTGAGAAAAAGAAAAGTTGTCCAAGTAGTGGAGGTAGTAATGGACAAAGAATCGAAGTTAAACAAGTTATAAACGATGATAAAAATATAAATAATCTTTAGTAGTATTATAATTATAAATATTTTATACATAATATTATATATGAAGTTTAATAAAATTTATATAATATTTTCATATTAAATTATATACATAGTTAATATAATTCTTCATATAATAATATATTTAGTATAAAAATTATAAATATAATTCATATAATATTTCATATTATTCTTTTATATATAATAAATCATTATTTATAATTAAAATTTTTAGAACAAACATTATAATATAATCTATCTTTTCAGTCTTTCAGTCATATATCAGTAGTCTTAATAATCTATAATTTCTGTGTCTACTTGCTTCATTCTACTTATCTTAGATCTGAATTTGATAGGAAAAGTGAGCTGGAATTATCTTTCTTTAGTGTCTTAGTCGATGGGAACATGTTCCAAAATCTTAATGTTTCATCACCAGCTCCAGTGACTACATTTTGTCCGTCTGGACTCATACTTAAATAAAGTACTCTATATGTGTGACCAGTCAAAGTGGTTAGCTTTTGCATTTCAGGTAGTTTCCATACAATAATTTGATTTAATGAATAACCATGTGTTGATACTAATTCATTGACAGTCTTGGAAAAAATCAAGTTACAAACTTGAGACCCTGTGTCGATATAATTTATTTGCTGTAATGTATTTGTATTCCAAAATCGTATTGTTCTGTCGGCAGTACCTATATAGAGTATATATAAGTTAATATAAATAAAGATAAGTTATTAAGTTATTTGTATTATATGTATTTAATTTACCTCCTCCCGAAGCTAGTAGTCCATTTTGATGTGGTGACCATGCAATTGCTTTGACCGCAGCACAGTGATTTGAAAATTTAGCTAATGGCTGACTACTGTGATTATTCCATATAAAAAGTTTATTATCATTGCCTCCAGATGCAAGTTGAGTATCATCAAAACTCCATTTGAGCCCGCATACTTCTTGTTTGTGTCCAATATAATTGTTTACATAGTCTCTGCTATCTCGTAGATCTCTAATTAGAATTGAATGATCCTTTGATCCTATAGATTTAATAAAATTTATAAGTTAATTAAGCTTCAATATGTTATTTATTTAGGTTATTTGTTATATTGATTGATTTTGTATAATATAGTTAAATAAAGTAATAACTTACCAGTTGCAATTAAACTATTATTCCAAGCTATAGCTCCGATTCTATTTGTATGGCCGTCTAATGTTCTTAATCTAACTTTATTCTCAACTATAAGTTATTTTAATATTAATGTAAATAGTTATATTAATTAATATCATTATATAATCATATAATACTTACCATCTATTATGTCTAACTTTCCTTCAGAAGTACCGATAGCCACACAACTACCCCTATTAAATTATTTAGATAACCGTTAAATATTTAATATTACTTTTGGTTCCACGAAACACTAGAAACATAATTATCATCTCCGTACTCAGTGAGCTTCTGTACCCTACTCCTATTTGCTGACCAAATAAATACAGAGTTATGTAAGCCAACTACTAAATCATTTTCATTAGACCAGTCAACAAGATTTAAATAAAAGTCATCCATCAGTCCGGGTGCATCGAGGATCTTAAAGGGAATTTTAGAGAATTTTCTTTCAGGTTCTGTTGAAATATTCTTATAACTATTCAGTAATGAAGTAAATTGATTATTTTGATTTGAAAATGGGTTATAATCCTTTCTCTTCTCTTCTGTTTTATACTTAAATAATTTTGAGTTAAAATTTGAATTAGTATTAGAATTAGAACTTAAATAATTTGTTGATTTCTCTTCACTAAATATACTATTCTCATCACAAAATAAGTTCTTCTTTAGCATATTTTTGTAAGTTTTATTACTTTGTGTTACATTATTATTCCCTCCTTCTGAATTTGTATTATTATTTTGTATTTCTTGATTCTCTTCCTTTGGAATATCATCGTCATCTTTGTTAGAAAGTATTTTTGTCATTTCAAATCTGTCTATTAGATTAGTTCCTCTACATGGTATGAATCTATCCGATAATTTTTCCTTTAAGTTAGGCGATGGAGTGTAATTCTTATAATTTGGAGAGCTATAATTACTATAGTTAGGGCTGATCGATCCTACATTCGGCATATTTTGGCTAGAAAAATTCATTCTTACTGAATTAGTTTTAACGACCATAAATGGTGAATTGTTTTCTCTTTGTGATATAGATTGATTTTCGTTATAGTTGATATTGTTGTTGTTTATATTGTATAGAGAAGGTTCGTTGAATGAAGAGGCATTGAACATGTTATTATTAAAAGTAGTTTGTGAGGTTATGTTATTGAACATTTTTAACAACTGGAAATTATTGGAAATTATTTAAATTGTTTATATAATAATTTATAATAATAAAACTTTTAAAATTGAAAAATTCTTATAAATAGAATATATTGAGTATAATGAGTATAATGAATATATTGAATATAATGTTTATTATATTGTTGGTAAAGATCATGGATACATTTAGTATAAGATTATTATAGTTAGTTTAAAAAAATACTTATTATTATCATCTATAGCATCATTAATATATTTTTCGTATTAGAAATTAGTACTGCTCATCATCATTCAACATCATCGACTATAAAATAAATATAATAATCATTATCATACCTCAAACTCCATAGATTTCTTTTCTACTAATGCCTTTAATCTTGTTATCGCAATGGAAGTCATCAACACAAATAAAAGGAACACGCACAAACATTGTATAATTTGTTTAAGATTATCCATACCTTCCTTACATAAAGTTGATTCAGCAAATACCACATTATCATAAACATGAGTGCATTGAGTAAAGTATTTTATATCGTTATCCTGGACATCCTTTATATCTGCGGAAAGATTAGCAAGATCTTTATATTCCTTAGATGTAGGGTCAACCTTGGACATTTGTTCTTTTAGTCTGTTTCTTAAGTCATGGAATAAGTATTGCTGACTATATAATGATGATTTTGTCTGGGATTCATAGCAGGAAGCTACTAGTCCTAGGGAGGTACCATATATTGGAAATTGATTTTCGTAGATAGCTCCATGGACAGATTCGCAGAAGTCTGCTACGAAGAAAAAGTCTCCTGTTGTTAGTCCTGCGTAACCACAGATAGTTACTAAGCTAAGTAATGAAAAGATGGATAATGCCATAATCAATCTTGGAGCTTGTTTAGCAAATCCAAGAATACTTAAAAGAAGAATCAATATGTAAAATGAGAAAAACACATAGCATAACATATTTCTAAAAAACTCACTTTGAGTTAGTTTTTCAATATTCATTTTAGTATACGAATTATAATTAAGTATTCCTGATCTAAAACTATCATAAATCTCAGGTTGATTTAATTTATATTGAGTTTGCTATAAGATTTAATGTATAAAATTACATTTAATTTAGCCATTAATGCATCTATTTTATCTAAATGAGATATTGATATTAAAGCGTTATAGTTATCAATTCTGTCAGAAGTTTGAACAATAGCATTACTAAAGTAAAATATTTAAAAAAAGTATTTACTTTATTTTTACGTTGAATGTTATTATTGCTGAGTATACTGCAATAAATCCAATAACAGAAATAACTAAATAATTATGTTAATCGTTAAATAGTAATAACAATTAAATAACAAATAAGTAACCACTATAAAAATTTACCCAATAAAACCCAAGTAATATTTCTAAAGCTACGATCAATTTCTTTCATAGTTGTAGGTCCAACACATTTTCCGCAACCAAATCTCAATAAGCAATATAACATAATTGTAACGAATATTATACCACCTAAGCCATAAAATATTATTCCAAAACTACTAATTTCCCAAAAATAATCATCACTTAATGAAAATATAACTTGATTCTAAATAAGCAACCATTATATTATTGGTGTTATTAATATTACCTCCCTAATTTGTTGTTTGAATGTATTTTTGAATGTAATCCATTCTTCTATATTTACTCTTTCTTCTCTTGTAATATTTGACTTCCATCTAGAATTTTTATCGGAAGGTACTATAGTATCACCATTATTTGTATTACTATTAGTATTATTAGTTGTAGAATTAGAAGCAAGTCTTCTCTTTGCATCTGTTATTTCAATTGAAAAAGGATGTTCTTCAACTAACAATTTTTTAATATAAATATAAATAAGAGTAAATTAAGTTTTAAAGTATATTTTTGTATCAAAGCTTACTCCTGATTAAATTTTCTTTAATATCACTTTGGAAATCATTATCAAAATCATTAAAATTAGTCAATGAATTTAATGAATTTAAATTGTTAAAATTGTCTGAAGATTCAATATTCACACTGGAATAAAAGTTTGAATTGATTGCAATGGTTGAAAGACTTAGTATTAATAATATAATTGCGAATTTCAACATATTCCCTAAATTTATTAAAATTAAATTTTAATAATTAATTAATTAGTTAGTTATAATAATAATTCTTTCTCTCAATACTAAAGTATACTAAATTAAAAAATTAATCATAATTTTATTACTTAAATTACATTATATATAATTATATAAAATATAAACAAATTATATTAAAATATTAATATTATATCATAGTTAAATGTGTTTATAATGACAACAACAAAAATTATTAAACTAATTTAGCTAAATGTTGATATCCAATCAAACCTGATTCTTCTGACTTACTTGTTATCATCTTCTTATTCTTTTTAAGTTCAGTTAATATCGAATTATTAACAGTATTATTCTCAGCTATTTTTACTATAATAAATATAGCTTTGGTATCAAGAAATGCTTTAAGATCCTTTAATAATATCTTAGCAATGTTTTCGATAAAAGTTGTCTTTAAAACTTCGTCTTGGCATTCTTCAATTACTTTTTTAATTATTCTGTTTATGTTATAATGGCCAACTTTGTCCGATAAAATACAGTTATTAACGTCAACTTTTAATTGGTTGTAGTCATTTTCGAGTAGGTGATTGATAGAGTTAAGTAAGCTTCCTAGGTAGTTATTTCCTAGTTTTTTTCCGCTTGTCATATAAAAGCCTAATAAGTCTAAGGTGAGGTTTCCTAAGTTGCTGTCTACTAATAGTTTGTAAAGTACATCTTCGTTGACTAATATCTCGTGTAATTCTTGGCCTATCATACTCCATATTTCTTCTTGTCTTTTGTCCATGTCTTTTTTAGACGAACTATTTTTATTATAGCTAAGAACTTGTTGCTCATAAGGAGTATTTGTTTTACAGTGCATTGGTTGTAAAATATTCTTTATAACCTTTGGGGCTACTCTATTCGTTAGAAGTTGATCTTTAAGTAATGGTATTAATGGTTTTAAAACGTATTTTCCGAGTAGTTTGGTATCATCGATAAAGTTGATGACTTTAATTAAAAATAATCCTGTTGTTTCTGATTCAAAGAGTATAGGAACTAAATCAATTTCTACTGGATTCTCTGGATCATCATTTACTTTTTTAAAGTTCTTTAAAATCTTCTTTCTTGTTTTAGCTTGAGCAACAGTGAATACTTTACATGCAAGTTCAACTCCTTTTTTATAAATCAAAAAATCATTTAGATCATCATCGAATACTTCAGAAAAATATACTTGTAACTTAGGATCAAATAAATCGAACACTTTGTTAAAGACTGACTGGAAGATATAAGTTTTGTGTACTGTTTTTTCCAATTGTTTTTCGATATGTTGTTTAATGGTAGCAACTATGTTATCTTCTGTGAAAGTTGACTGCATTTCCATGACAACTGCATCGGTGTCTAAATGAACGGTCTCTTCTTTTGTTAAGTGTTTTTCTAAGAAGTCGTAGGAAAACTTTAGGTACTTAGTAAAATAATAAGTTTCAAGAGCACCTTGAACTTTATTGCTAGAATGTTTAAATATAAAATTCATAAAGACTTGTCCATTAGAGTTCTTAAGTAGTTTATTAAAATTTGGGAATATCTGCTCATTTAAAATCTCTTCTGTTTGAGTTTGTGTTGCAAACTTCATAATCTTTACTGCAAGGTAAATCGAATACTTTTTCATTATCAAGTTCAATACAAAAGGCTTTAAGTTATTAATTAAGTCTAATCTCTGACTTGCACTTCCAAATTTAACACAACCTTGAAGAATACGACAAGTATCATGTTTATAGCAGTACTCAGCGTATGAGTTATCAATTATTTTTATAATTTTCTTTACTATCGACTCTTTATTTTCAACTGTTTTATTTCTTCTACTTTTAGTTGTTTCCTTTTGCATAAGGTTATTATAAAGTCTTCTAAGGTTTTTTGTTGGTTCGTCGATTTCTCTACGTTGCTTTTGGATTGTGTTAGTCTTGTAATTGTTTTGATTATTACTGTTGTAGCCGCTGTTGTTGCCGTAACTACTGTTATTGTACCCACTGCTACCTTTGCTATAATTATTGTTTGAACTAGATTTAAAAGATGTCCTTCCTGATCCTGAACCTGATTTATGATTTTCACTCTTTTTGAACTTTGACTTTTTCATTGTTTTTTGATCTGTTTCATCATTATATGTGGCATTACTTGTAACGTTTCTCTTCTTTTTAAAAAATGTTTGCATTTCTTCGTCGTTTTGTTCATTATGAGAACTATTTGTATTAGAATCCTTGAGTATTTTCTTCATTACAAATAATATACTAATTTAATAATTAGAAAATATAAATATTTATTATATTTATTGTAATTTATATTACCTAATGCATTTATGAAATTGTTATTGTAATTATATTTTAATTTAATAATAAAAATGAATCACAAAGAAAACTTAAACTTTTTATATTATCAATATAAAAATTGCCTAAGAAATAAATTCGAAAATCATCTAAATAAAAATAACGCTTTTATGGACTACAATGATCAATGCAAAACCGAACGTTCAGAAATTCAAAAATACCAAGAAACTCAATACGAAAAAATCGGCTATGTTAATGCTTTAAATCAAGAAGCAATTTATAACAGACTCGACGAAGCTTATACATTTTTTAATGCATATGGCTGGACAGACAAACAAGTTAAAAATCTGTAAGTTTCTATATTCATTTATATATTTAATATTAAGATTTTTAAACCATTTGGATAATAATGAGTTTACTCATGACGTATGGGCCAATTATATTCTTCAAGCTCCAAGCGAAGAAACATACGGTATATCACAGATGACCGGAATGCCTAATAGTATAGCTCATAGAACTGCTAGAATTCATCAGAAATCAGCTTACGCAGAGTTTGCAAAACCTCTTGAAAAAAGTCAACTAAAGAAGAGTCCTGAGATTTATGAACATGTTCATAAAGGTCCTAATTCCTTTAAGATTGATCAACTTTATTAAGATTGAAATAATGAGATAATGAGATAATATAAGATTTTAGCTTTATAGTAATAAATGAGATTAATGAATTTAAAAGTATTATTTAAAAGTATTATTTAATATTGATTTTAATATTGAGTTTAATATTGAATTTATATAGAAGAATTATTAAATTATTAAACCTTCATTTATTTATTGATTGTATAATTATAGCATAAATTTGTAATATTTTTGTTAATAAATTATTGCAATTTAAGTTGTAAAACTCTAATTATACAGATTATACAAATTAAACTTAATTAATTTCACTAATTATAATAAACCAAGAAACAAAAATAATAAAATATAATAAAATATAAACATATCTATCATATGTCTATTATAAGTATTTTCATTTTCTTTTCATATATCATAATAGCATATATCATAATATCATATACATTTTAAAAATTAAATTTAATTATAGGTAGTTCAGAATTTTTCTTTGCGTTATCTATTAACTTTTCTCTTTCTTTTTCTAAAAAATATAAATCATTTTTTTCATTTAAAATTAATTCAAACCATGGAGTTATCTTATTAACTTTTCGAAAATTATCTAAACTTGTCTTGTCGACAAATTTGACTTCGTTTACTTCATCTCCATTATAATTTATTTCTTCTATACTTTTATTATATTGTCCAAAGATTATATAGTCGAGTTCGTATTCTTCAAATATATTATCTGAACTTGCTTTATAAATTATTCTTTCAATAGGAAATAAGTCGACTGCTGCAACGTCGATATTTAATTCGAATTTTAAACGTCTAGAGGCTGCTGTTTTAATACCTAATAGTTATGTATATTATTTATTTATTGTTTTATTATATTTATACAATGATATAATTATCATTTTAACTTACCTATATTTCCTACTTTATTAATTTCGTCATCAAGATTTAATGGGTGAGAACAACAAGTATTACTCCACAAATTTTTAAATGTTATCTTTACATTTGATCTTTTCTGAATAAGTAGCTGATTATGCTTGTTAAAAAGAAATACACTAAATGCTCTATGAGGATAATTATTTTTAGTTTGTTTTAAATGAGCTTAAAGTTAAGTTAATAGAAACCTTCAATTTTAGAAATAGGCGAGATAACATTATCGTTATAATCTACTAGAACTAATGAATCATTAAATGATTGTGTTTGTGATTGATGATATTTTTTCTTCATTTTGTTTATAGTACTAAAGTTGTTATTTGTAGTTAATTTCTTCTTAATTAAATTGTATAAGTATTTTTCTTTCATGTTTTTTATATAACAAAATTTAATATTAAATAATAAATCAATAAAGTAATAAAGTAATAATTGTAATTATTATCTAAATTTTAGTAGTTTATTAAATAATCTCTATAATAATTTTAATTTTAATGTAATTAGATCATATTTGTATTATTATCAATTTATTATCAATTTATTTCACTTATTTCTCTTATTTCTCTTACTTCACTTATTTCACTTGCTTCTCTTCCTTCTATGCTGATATCAATCCGGCCGGCATCTTGGAGGTATTCGATTCTAATAGTTGGAAATCAAGCTCTTCAGGAGGGATTCTAAACTCAATTAATTTAGTCTCATAAACACGGATAGTATCATTGTAAGCCTATAATTGTTATTAATTAGTTTACCTTTTTAGCTAAAGACAAAGAGTATTTAAGATTTTTAATAATTTGAGTTTTGCTTTGGAGCTTAAGTTTTATTTCGTCTAAGTAATTCTTGACGGTTTCTCTGTTAAAGTCATTATTACTATTTGAGATATTAGAGTTGTTATTATTTTCACCTGCAACGATATCCACATTCTTTAATATTTCTTCAATTTCGATTCCCTATGAAAGATTAATTAATAATTAAATATTAATTAAATTTCCTTACTCTTTTCTCAAAATTATCATTTAAATTCACTATATGCTGTTCCAAAATACTATTTTTGAACTCAGATCTCTCTTTGAATTTCTGAATTGCAACTTCATACTTTAATTTTAATTCTTGTATCTCATTCTTAAGCTCTTCTTGCTTTTTAATCGATTCTTCATTTTTCTTTTCAGTATCAACTTTCTTCTTAGCAAGGAGCTTAAGTTTAGCTTGCATATTTTCAATATTTATCGATTGATTATGATATTTATTAAGCCTATTCATAACTTGATTACATTCTTCTTGTGCTTTGTTGAATTTCTCTTCCATTAAAGTAATTTCGTCTTTTAAGTCATCAACTTCTTTTTGTAAATTGGCATTTTCCTCATTTAATTGTTTGAGATTTTCCTAAAGTAAGTTAAATAAGGAAATAATAAGGAAGTTTAATATTAAGTAAGTAAATTATTAAGTAATATACTTAATAGATTAATTTAAAAATATAATAGTTAATAGCATTAAAATTATTAAAATTGCTTACATTATTCAGTTTAATAAGGTTGATGTTTTCTTTTATTTGTTTAATATTTTCATCTTTCCATTGATTCATTCTTTTTTCGAAGGCGTCTTTTAGATTATTATAATGAAGATTTTTTCTTTCCTCTAACTCATGAATTACAACTCTGAGTCTTAATTCTAAATCAGCTTCTGTTTCAACTAGCTTTTCTTCGTAACTATAGTTAGTTAAGTTATATTAATAGATTAAACTTACTTTTGCCTAATTTTCTTTAATTTTGCTTCTAAATTTTTCATTTTGGTATCATATTGTGTTTCTATATTTTTCTTCTTTTTTTCTATGTTTTCTCTGTTATCATTTGCTTTGTCTTTAATGTCGGATTTTAATTTTTGTTTTCTTTTTAAATATTCATCTTCACGTTCTTTTCTTATTACTTCTTCTTCAGAAACTGCTTTTTGTGAGTTTTCATTAAGAGTCCTAGTTATAAAAGTTTCATGGTCATATTCTAAATGTTTAAATTTATTAGTAAATGCTTCTAAATCCTTTGTATGATTTTTCGATAATTCATCCATGTCAAACTCAACAACTTTAATTTGATCATCAATTTTCTTTTGCTCTGTTTTAGAAATATTATAATAATTATTTATCATTTCTCTTTCTTGTTGTACAAAGTTTCTTCTATTTTTTACATCACTTAACTTTTTTTGTTGTTCCTCGACAAATTTTTTTAAGTCTTCTAACCCCATTGGAGTAAATTCATCAATTGGTTCTTTTTCTGCTTTTTTTGGTTTTGGCATTTATTTTTTATAAATTTAAAATAGTTATATATTAGTAAAATAATATAATTTAATCAATTGTGTTTTATGTATGATGGAATTATTATTTAATTAATTCTGAATAAGTAATTATTTATATTGTAAATTTATTTATATAATTTTGTAAGTCTTACTTAATATTGTAATTTAATTTTTTATTACTAAATTAAATATGAAAAAGTCGAATTCTATTAAAAGTGAAACATTTTCACAAATTAATACAAAAGCTGAGATTATTACAGATCCAAACGAACCCAAGGAAGAAATAGAAATATTTTTCTCACTAGTAGATTCCAATACTATTCCTAATTACAACTACAGCATTAATTTGGGTTTAATAACAAAAAATTCAAAATCTCCAATTAATTTAGGAACAACAAACGAAATTCAAGGCGGCATGAAAGTTATGAATTTTGATAAAACTTTTGATTTTGAATATTTCTTTGAAATAAAA
>Ga0100378_1003736_pt1 | contig 14481 bp, 13 predicted proteins | sample CryGeymeta201502_FD_81535 | JGI IMG/M metagenome (GOLD analysis project Ga0100378, IMG submission 81535) | Groundwater microbial communities from Crystal Geyser aquifers in Utah, USA - Crystal Geyser metaG 2015-02 | ecosystem: Environmental > Aquatic > Deep subsurface > Groundwater | place: USA...
AATAGTATGGGAAATTTCTTCGGAGCTGTAAAAGAAGGAGCTCAAATCACTGCATCAAATTTTACCCATAAAGTATCTGAATTAGGAACTTCACTCTCAACTAAAGTAGGTGAATTAGGAATATCAGAAAAAATTAATTCCGCCAATCAAAAAATTTACGAAATGGGAGAATCATGTATTAACAAAACAAAAGAATTTGGTGGAAACTTTGTTGATAAAAGTTATGAAGTTGGTGGAAATATAGTAGAAGGTACTAAATCTTTAGGTACTTCTATTGTTACAAAAACAAATGAACTAAATAAAGTTATTGTCGACAAAGGAAACGAAGTTTTGGTAATTATATAACTAAACATAAACTTTATTTAGAGTTCTGAATATGTTCAAGTACCAAAGAAATATACTGAGGAATCTATTCATTCTTTTTCTGATAAAGCAAAACAAGTATAATTATTTATATAAAATATTAATATATATTATGTAGTTCTTTGGATATAAAACTGAACAAACAGAAACTAAAGTAGGTGAAAGTAAAACAACAGAAATTAAAGTAGATTCTAAAACTACTGATACAAAAGTAGATGAGGCCAATACAGAGACTAAGGATGTTGTAGTAGAGGATATTAAAATTCCTTCTACTAGTACTAACGAAGAGAAAAAATAATTTTATTTATATCTTAGTGTTAAGAATTATATTCTTATTAACCAAATAAACAATTTAATATTAATAAAATAATTATTTCCATTTATTAAGTAAAAATTAAATAATTTAGTTAATTAATTAAGATTTACTATTATTATAAATTTATTTCTATTTATAACAACATACAAATAATCGAATAATCGAATAATCAAATAATCAAATCATCAAACCATCAAATATTCATATTATCTAATTATTCGATCTAATTTATCATTTTTTACTTAATTTTATGACCTTATGCTTATCCAAAAACTCCAATATCATACTAACCATGTCCTCATAATTATCTGCATACATACAATGACCACTTTTTTTTAATATTTTAATTTCGACATTATCTCCACTTGCTTCTTTATACTATTATTAATGATATTTTAATATAATTAGATATTAGAAAATACATCTTCAGCATGAATTTTTGTATTCCAATCATTTTCTCCATATATAAATAATATTTGTTTATCAAGTAAAACTTCGTAATCGAATATTAATGGTTTATACGCTTGTAAATGCTAAATTAATTATATTAATTATATTAATTGTTATTAAAATAAACTTACTCTATTAAAGAATGTAAAGATTACTTTTTCAGACGTAGTATAGTTTCTAAAAATACAATTGAATAAATTGTTGAATGTTTCTATTTCGACCTATTGTAAAGTGTTAAAAATGAATTTAGAAATATATCAATTTTATCAAATCAAATTAAATTAAAAGAAATTGTTTGATTACTTTGTCAGTAATACCAGTCATCGGTCTTTCATCAATTAAATAATTAAAAATAAGATTTCCAAAAGGTCCAAAAAATTTAAACATCAAAGTAGGTGGACATTTTGCGAAATATGAAAAATGCTGCATATCATTTTGTACATCTTCAAGGTCAGTTGATGATTTTTTATCTAATTTTCTTGACGATATACCAACTGGAGATAGTAATATCATACTTAATTAAAATGAATATTTACTGTTCAACTTTGTCTGGGTATCTTATTGCATACAAACTAGAAATATATCCACCTAATGAATGTCCAATTAAAATAAATTTTGTTAATCCTATTTTATTTAATACAATCTTTTATTATTTTAATTTGTTTATTTTACTTGAATTCTATCTAAGAAATAATTTTCAGCATCGAAGAAATCAAGGAATTCAACATCTTCTCTAGAAGAACTAATTAAATAATATTAATAATATATAATTTTAAAAAGCTTGGCATGCCATTACATGATCATAAAATAAATAAGTTAATTTGATTACCATCCCATTCCAGGAAGATCAATTGCAATAATTCTTAAATATTTTGATAATTCTTTAAAACACTTATAAAAAGTAAAAGCAGTTCCAGCTAATCCATGTATTAAAAGACAATCTTTCTATATAAAATATTAATTATTATTCATTATCATATTTATCTTATTTACTTTATTAGTATATTGTTTATTATCAATAATTAAAGCATGAATATATTCTGTGTCTACACTTGGATACATGTGATAAGTTATTGCCTCTTCATCAAGGCCTGAATATTTCATCAAAGCTATTTTGCATCTTGTTTCTTCATCTCTATCATAAATTCCTAAGTATTTGTTCATGTTGTTCATTATTATTTATTAGATAATTAGTTAATGTCATCTTAAATTATTAGTTAATTTATAATTAATAATATTAAAAAGATTCTGATGCAGAATATGAATGAATTTTTAATTCAAAATTATCTAAAATGACATAATATGAAAAATAATGAGGATTAATTTGTCCTTGTCCTTGTCTTGTTATTATATTTTTTCTCTCTCAATATATTTATTTTAAATATTTTAATTATTTTCTCAATAAGCAATTTCATTTATTATATCGGTATTTGATCTCACCCTATTAACAAGGGTGTGATCAAATGCTGATATAATAATTATTAGCTATTATTAATAATATATTATTTGATGATTATTAACAAAATTATTACTTAAATAATGAAATCAATTAATTTCAATTTTCAAAATTCAATATATATTTTATTATATAATATTTGTTATTAATTTATATGCTTCTTACTCGATTCTTATCAATCAATACATTATTCTATATCACATTATCTCCCCTATTCATCATTACTTTACTGATTCACCAGAACAACAGCAAGATTTCATGCACATAGTACACATTTTTCTTCCAAATGGTATATATGACAAAACATACCAAACTAAAGCACAAAATTGTACTATTACAAATATTATAACTAAAATAGAATTCTCAAAAACAAATATTGCTACGAAAGTCATTATCATCGAAGAAACAAATATTAAACTTGCTATTAGTCTAACTGGTTTTACCATATTTTTAAATTGTCTTAGTGGACCAATCAAGAACATTGTCCTATAATTATGTTAAGTTAAGTTATATTAGTTTATGTTATATTAAGGTTATAATACCCTAAAAGAGAAACAATATTTCCTAATGTGTATAAAATAGCAAATTTGGCTGGCTTTCCTAGGAATAATCCTGCAATTGCGAACATTGATATGAAATTTAGTATAAAACCGATTGCGAAGCAAATTCCAACACCGTATAATCTATGAGTAAGTGACAATGATGGAAAACAACTTTCGTTTTTTACTGGTAAGAAGTCTATTCCTTTTTCTACAAGTCCTTTGTTTTCTCCTCCTAAAAAATCATCCATGTTTATTATTTATAATAATTAAGGAAAATTCTCCTTAATCAACTAAAATTTAATAGTAAAATTTAATAGAATAATTTAATAATAAAAATTAATTAATATTGACTATTGTTCTATAAGTTAAAAATTACTAAAATAAAAATCATATGAATTTATAAAACTGTTTAACTGTTTAATTTTAAATTAATAAATAAAAATAAATAAAAATAAATATGAAGAACACTAAGAACGATTATTCAACTGAAAACTTAACTACTATACTTGATGACCTTGATGAAAGAATTAAAAGTACATAATAATTATAATTACTTACTTAACTTTATTTTAGAAAGAACAACCAACATCAAAATATACAATCAACTCTACAAACAAACTCACGACTACAATAAAAAAAAGCAAGGCAATAACCCAAACGAAACATTTGATAATAACAATAACAATACAATATATAATAAGGTAGAAGGTTACAGAGATTTCATCAAAAAAGTCTCACCTGAAAGAAAATATGAAGACACTGAGAATGATAATGACTACGATAGAGTAGTTCAAGGTACTCACTCCACTATTTTAAGAAAAGAAAAAGAAGAGCCTTATCACAGTAATACTGCTAGGGAACCGACTCAATTTGATGGACGTTACAATAAAATGAATGAGACCTTTAACCAAGAAGTAGGAGATTATAAGTATATCCGTTCAGAAATTGAAATTATTAAGAAAAATATTGATGATAACCAAAAAGTTGCTTTAATCTTCAAGGAAGACACTAATTCAAGTATTGGAACTCTTAATTATAAATTTGAGATTTTTAATAAGGATTTTAGTTTGATAAGAGATAGCTATATGGTAAATATTATAATAAATTAAATAAAAATTGATTAAAATTGATATTTATTTCTTTATTTTAATAATTTTTTTCTTAGGACTTCAGCAAAAAATTACGAAAGCTAGAAATTTTAAATAAACAAGAAGGAGGTCTTATCTTCCCAGATGACGCTAATGAAAAGGAGGTAATTTCAAATGAAATCGAAAACATTATTAACAAAAGAATGAACGATCTAGAAAACAAGTTAATAAAGAAACAAGGAAATCTATTTGAAAAATACGAAAAAGAAATAAACTCATTAAAAGAAAAAGTACGAAAAGACGAAGATACATTATACGATAATAATAACTTGATGAATGAAACAATACAAAAGAATGAAAAGAAATTTTCAAGTGCAATAGAAAAATTAACAAAGGATTTAGACAATACAATTAAAACAACAAATCAATTAACTAATCGTAATGAGAAATCTAATGAATTTTCAGATTTAAAGGAACTATATGAGTAAGTTATAATAATTTATAATATCATACTAATACAAATAATAACAATAATATTTATTTATAGTCAACTAAATGAAAAAATCACTTCATCAGCACAAGAGTTTAAAAATATTAATAACTTTATTGAAACTTCAAAGAAAAACCTAAATCAGCTTACTATAAAGTATGATAATAGCAATAATAATTATTCAAAACTAAATGAGCTTGTTAATCAAAATATCGAAACGACTTCTCATTTAAATGACCAGTTAAATGACTTTAACGCAGAAATAAAAGGTTTAAAGTCTAACACAATAACTACTACTCAAAACAAAGAAAATACCGAAAAGCTATTAAGTCAACTTAGTAAAAAATTAGAACCAGTAGAGACTACAATTCAAGGTTTAAAGTCCAAATTTGATTTATTAAAACAAGACGAAGAAGATCTTTCAAAACTTAGCAATGACTTAGAAACTAAAATAAAAACAATTAACAATGATAATTTAAAAAAGTTTAATGATCTAACAACATCAGTCAACAACATAGAGAAAAAGTACAGAGATATGGAAAAAGAAGTAGCATTATACGATGTCGCAGCAAATAATACTGTTACACTAGAACAAATCAACGACGAAATGCAAAAAATAATTAAAAATAATAACACAACTAATAAAACAGTTGAAGGTCTAGCTAATAATCTTCATGATTTAAAGAATGAAATCGATGATATTAATCAAAATAAGGATAAATTTGATATAGCTGATAAAGCGTTATCACAAGCAGAAAGTAATAACACAAAAATTGATAAAATAAACATAGAGCTCAGAAATATGACTAAGAACAACAATAATACTTATAATAAATCAATTGAAGACTTAACAAGTAATCTCGAAGAAGTAAAAAAGAATCTTGAAGAATTAACTAATAATAAAGATAAAACAAATAATTTAATAGAGAATAATAATGCTAAAATTGATAAGATAGACACAGAAATTAAAAATTTAACAAAAAATAATCAAACTGATCATAACACACTAGAAGAACTTTTGTATAGTCTTGATGATATTAAAACAAACATAGAAGATTTAGGCAAGAATAAAGAAACTGATGTAGTTAAGATGTGTAATGATTTAGAACTAAAGCTTAAATCAAATGAGGATGATAATTTTAACCAGATTAATGATTTAAATAATTCAATAAAGGATCTTGAAGCTAAATTTGAAAATATAGAAAAAGAACTTGGCTTATATAATGTTGCTGCTAATAATAATATTAATATAGAAAAAGTAAATCAAGAATTAAAATCGCTTGGAGATAATTATAGTCATAATAATAATGATATTGAATTACTTAGTAAAGCTATAGAAGAATTAAAGGGCAGTATAAATGAGATTATAAATAACAAGAATAACAATAATAATAAAAATGACAATATCATCGATACTAACCAATCAAGTCCAACAAGTAAAACAAAAAAAGTTACTATTCCTAACCCAACTGAAATTAACGATTTACAATCAAAAATAACATTAGTCGAACAAACTTTAGCAAGAAGTACTAATAAAGTTGCTGAACTTGAACAAATTATTAAAAGTAATAGAGAAGGGTTATTAAAATTAAACGAAAAAATGAAAAAAGACTTAGCAGAAAAGAACTCTTCACCAATTAAAAATACTAATAATAACAATAATATTAATGAACGAACAAGTACTGATCCTAATATTTTTGAAAAACTTAATACTGATTTAGAGAAGAAAATTCCCCATATTGAATCTTTAGTTTTAGAACTTAAGAAAAAATGTAATGCAAGATTCCTAGTCCTTGAAGAACATATTAATAAGCTTAACCTAACTATTAATATAAGTAAAGATAAAGGAACAGATCCAGAATTAATAAAAAATGTCAATTATCTAAAACAAAATTTTGATATAATATCAAAAGAATTAAGCGATTTAAAAGAGTGGAAAGAAGAAAAAAGTAATGAAAAGTTACAAGAAAAGGTTGGTGAAGTAAAGCCTGAAGTAAACACTGAAGTAAAGGTTGAAGAAATACCCGAGGAGATCCCCGAGGAAATACCTGAAGTAAAGCCAGAAGTTATCAAGCATGAAGATCTTGTTAATATTAATCTATTCAAAAGCGAAATTAACAGACTTGAAGCTGAAATTAATAAATTTAATAGCCTTCTCGAATTAGATTTAGACACTAAAACAAATAATATCATTAACGACATTAGAAAAATAAAGCAAGATAATGAGGAAATTGATAGTAAACTATCAAATACTATTAAAAATGTATACGAAAATAATATTGATACTAATAACTCAAATAATGAGTTTAATACACAAATTAAAGAGATTAAAGATAATATAAGTAATTTAGAAAATAGACAAACAGATATAGATAGAGAACTTCAAGAGAAAAAACATGTGCAAGAAATTATACCTAAAAGCAATGGTGAAATAGAAAAACTTAATCATCAAATAGCTGACTTACAAAATGAATTAGAAAAAATACATGAAGTTATGAATTTAAAAAAGGAAAAAGAAAAAGAAAATGAACAAAAAATTGAAGATGTTATTAAACAAAATAATGAACATAATGTTAAATTAGAATATGTTGAAAATGATTTAAGTAAGGTTCATGAAGCTATTAATTTAAATCAAATTAAAACAAATGAATATGAACAAAAACTTAATCATTTCATAAGCGAAATTGAACAGTATAAACTAAACCAAGAAACAAATATTAATCAAATAAAATTAAGTCTAGAAGAAGAGATAGAAAAATTAAAAAATAGCAATCCAATTGAAATTAAACATGTAAAACATTCTGTAAATAAACCTGAAGGAAGCCTCGAAACTGAAATTGCTGATTTAAATGAGCAACCCGAAGGAAAACCTGATGAAAACCAGTCAAAAAAGCATTTGGAAGAAAAGCAAGACGAATTTCATCCTGAAGACAAAAACACCGAAGATATTCCCGAAGCTACACCAGAAGTAAAACATGCCACATACATAACTGAAGAACAAAATGAGAAAAATCTATTACATCTTCAAGATAACATTAAAGACGAAATAATTAAATTTATACATGAACAAAAATATGTTCTTGAATCTCAAAATGAAAAGTTACTACAAGCACTTCAAGAAAATATAAAAGAAGATTTACATAAATTATTAGGAGATAAAATTAATGATACAGTTAACAGTAAAATTTCAGAACAAAACGAAAAAATAAGAAGTGATAACCTTGAAACAGAAACTAATAACGAAAAGAAGTTACTGAAAGTAAAAGAAGATTTAATGAAAGAAATTGATGATATTAACGATAAAAATTATGTTTATATAGAAGACAATGATAAAAATTTATTAACATTAAAAGATGAATTAAAATCTGATATAATAACTTTAAGATATATTACTCATGATGAAAATGAAAAGAATTTACTACAACTCAAAGATAGTATCATGCATGATATTCACACTGAAACTGAAAAGTCTTTACAAAATCTTAAAAATGAAGTGACCAAAGAAATTCATGATGAAATCAAAATTTTAAGTAGTTCTGTAGAAGAAGATAAAATTACTATTATTAACAGTCAATATAATCTTGATAAAAACATTGCATCGCTTAAAACGGAAATAACTGATTTAGACTCAAAAAATAATGAAAGTATTAATGAAATTAAACAAGAGTTAAAACTCTTAAATGAAGAAATTAAGGCTATTATTGAAAAGGATAAGCAGCCATTACAAACAGTTAATGAAACTTCATTTGTGAATGAGGAAAAATTAAATACATCAATATTAAACCTTGAGAATCAAAATAAGTATTATGATAACCAAGTCTCTAGACTTACAACCGAAAACGAAAGACTAAATCAAACAAACTCAACATTAGCAAGTGAATTAAAAGGACTTGAACAAAAAGTAAACTTATTCTCTAATACTTTTACTACTGTTGAAGGAAAGATTGAAAATAACACTTCCGTTATTGATTCACTAAAGAAAGGGATATCCAAAAACGAATCAAATATCAATAAACTAGCTGAAAATATGAAAGATCTAACTAATACTTATGAAGAAGCTAAAAAACACATCGAAGATAATAAAAATAATACAAAAACATTAAAAAATAACATTATAACAATTGATAATAAATTAAAAGAGTTGAAGGATCTTAAAGATAATTTAAAAGAACAGTCGAACTCTAACAAAAATTCAGCATTAGAGGAACAAGTAAATGAGTTAATGCATTTAAAAGAAACCTTTTCTGATTTAGAAGGTTATATTAATGATATTATCGATATTAAGGACAAACAGGCAAAGTAATATATTTTATTATTAATAATAATTATTAATTATTACTTTTAGGCTTATTGAGAAGGATACAGAAACTGAAAACTTTAAATCACAAGTTGCACTTGTGTTCTCAGAACACGAAAAGAAAATTTTGGAATTGTTCGACTATTTACAAGAAGTTACTAATAAGATTAATGAAATGGATGGAAATATGAAGGGAGCTAGTGAACAGAAAGTAGACCAAGAGAATGAAGGTGAGCATGAAGGTGAGCATGAAGGAGAGCATGAAGGAGAGCATGAAGGAGATCATGATGGTGATCATGAAGGTGATCATGAAGGAGAAGGTGAAAATAGACTACTAAAATCATATAAGTCTGGAGGAAATGATACTATTCAAACTGTCAAAACAGTTCAATCACACCACTCACCTAAAAAGGAAGATAATAAACTATTCCAATACTCAGCAAGTGCAAGCAGCTATAATAAAGATATATTACTAAAAGGAGATAAAAATATTTCATTAGATCTCAAAAATACAGAAGGCCAATTAGAAAATATTATTAAAACAAAAAGAAATGACATTAACATGAACACAGAAAAATCCTACAAAAAGCCAAGTGATAAATTCATAAAAAATCAAGATTATTTAAAAACAGGACTATTTGAGTTTATACAAGTTAAAAGCAATTTTACTGATTATCTCCCTAAAAATGTTTTCTATGAAAAATCATTTGAAAATGTAATGGAAATCGAAATAGAATCAGACAATGGAGGAGATGAAGAAGAAAGACACAATAAGTCGTATGAAAATCCTAAGGGCAAAAACTTCTCTGGAAATATAACTCCTATTAAAGAAGATCAAGATCATGATCAACATAAAGATGATAGTCGAGTAGAAATAAATGATGAATTATTTAGCTTTGAGGTTGATGAAGATGATTTTTTAAAGACGAAGAGTAAGGATTAATATGTGTTTTATAATATTTTTAATAGTTTAATATATTTTAATTAATTTTAATTATTATTTTATTAGGTGAAGGAGGAGATTTAGGAAACCAAAGTCCATAAAGAATTAGACGATAGTAAATAAATGAGCTTGTGAAAAAGAATGAATAAAATAATAGGAAATAAAGAAATAATATAGGTTATTTTAAGTAAATTTATTAAAATTAAATAATTATATAATTTAATATATTTATTATAAAGACTTAATATATATTACTAATTATATTTATAATAACCATTAACAAATAATATAATAGTATTAAAAATTAAAATTTAGATTGTCCAATCATGTAGGATATAATGACAAGCACCCTATTAATTTTATTATATTTAATATATTAAATATCTATAATAACTTACTTGTAATGTAATAAGAACTTTACTTTCTTTATCAATACTTGTAGAATATTGAAGATAATCTTCGATCATTCTTAATTCTGCAAATATGTTTTTAATAGCAACTTGCGTAGTACAATATATAAACAATGGTAACTCATCATCTAAGGCATTTAAAATTCCTTTTCCGTTTGTAATTTCTAAAACAAAATTTCTCATTTCAAGTGAAGCTTTCATCAAACTATCAAACTTGTCCTTAGGGTTAATTTCTAATTCTATTTTATTAATACAGTCAATTGTTGATTTATATGGAATATATTTTCTATCCATTGATATTCCTTTAAATTTACTCCTTACTTCTAAGAATTCCATGATCTTTTCAGGGCCTAATAATTTTATTTGTTCGATTTTAGCCATAAATTTATTGTTGTCTTCTGCAAATTTATTATTGTACATATCATAGAGGACTCCATATATTTTGTTAAAGATAAATTTTTCTACGGCTGGGCGACAGTAAACAAGCATTCGTTCTGTCTTGCCATAGTTGTAATAAGAATGAAAAGTGTTAACGCATTCTTCGACAAAATTTAATAGTTGTTCCATCTATAAGTAAGTATTAAGTAAGTATTAAGTAAGTACTAAGTAATAATGATATTACATTTTATAATTAGTTTAATATTATTAATGTTAGTTTGAAGTACCTGTTTAGGAATATTCTTAGTACTTATTTCTAAATCAGTATTGTTCTTTTTAAAATTCTCAATGAACTCGCTAACGCTTTTACCTAAATCGTAATTTTCTTGTGATAAAATTTTATAAAAGTCATAATAACTCGAAGCTTCCTTATTTGATTTCGAAACCGAATCTGGATTTTCAGATTCTAAATCATGCTCATCAGATAAAGCTGAACTAAATTTATTATTATTTATTAGTAAGTAATATTACTATACTATCTGATCATTACAACTTGTAAGACTACCTTCCCTTTTCCCAGTTCGTTCATACACTTGTGAATTTTTAATAATGGTATCGTCAAAAATAATACTACTTTTATTAGAAAGTATTTTTAATTGTCTTGACTTCTTCTTTAAATAAGAAATAAATTTGTAAATTATTCTTTCGCATATAGCATTTTCACCTGCGTTTCCACTTATTTCTAATATTTTCTCATTTTTGTTATTGCTTACATTTTTAGTAATAAGTAATTTTAGAGAATTCATTGTAATATATGGAGAATTAGATAATTTTAAAGTATTTAAAATACAGCTGCATATGTTTTTCGATATTTTTGTAAGGAGAATTAGCCCTTCGTTTTTTTCTTCTATTCGAAGTTCTTCACTATGATTTTTTAAAATATATTAATGTAAAATATAAATACTTTTTCATATCTCTTGAGAATATTCCTACTATTTCTGAATTAGAGATAGTAATATCAACAGAAACTTTCACATAAGGTAGAAACTCTTTTATAACTGATGTAGTTTTTTTAGTCTTAAAATCAGTTAAATGGAGATCTCCATCTATACTTCTCTTTTTACTATATTTATCTTCAGGATCATATTTATAATTTAAACTTTCAGGTGAGGCATCAGAAACCCCGAGAGTCGATTGTCTTGGGGTAGAATCAATAATAGAGCTATTTGCTAATTTTGTATCATTGTCTTTATTTTTAAAACTTGAAGTATTAGTCTCAGATGACGATTCTGAAGACTTTGAATTATTTTTAATTTCACTAAATTCAATATCAGTAGGATTAATTTCAGATAATAAGTCTTGAAATAATTTATCCATCGAATATATATTTAAGCTATTTAAATTTTCTAAAATTGTATTCTTGGTACTTGTATTTTTTATTTGTATAGACTCTATAGTATTTCTTATTAAAGAAAGATATTGCGATTTATATTCACTAGAGTATATATTATTCGTACATTTCTTATTAAAATATATTAATAACGTTAGCTTGACTAATGCAAATTGATTCTTTTTATTGATTAATGAATCTAATCTCGACATTAAAAGATGTAGATCTTTTTTCTCAATGTAGTAGTTTAACTAAATGATTATAATTATTTATTTAGTAAGCAATAAATTTATACATACTATTTTAATTGATATTTCAGAGCACTTTTTAATATCATTTATTGATCTAGCAATCATTTCATCTTGTAGTAAGTTTTCAATTTCAGGAATTTCTAATTCTAAAGCCATTTTGGATTATATAATTAATTATATTCATTCAAATTTTGCTTAATATAAATAAATAAAAATAAATTTGTATAAATTTAAATTATAAATTAAGTAATGAAAATTATGAATATAGTATTTAGAATAAATGTCTGTAATTAAAAAAATCTTCTACACACGTTTAGATAAATTTATAACACGGTTTAAACTAGTTGAATTATATGAAAAAATGGTTACATCTGAAAATGTATAATAAAACAATATTACTAAAAACACATTACTTAATACTTACTGTTTATAATATCTCATAAGATTAGATTATTTGCCTGGGCTTTTATTTTTTCTAGAATATATAGAATATGGGTTTTATCAACTGAAGAAATTATATTAATAGATATACTCGCTTCAATTAAAAGAAGACAAATTGAACATATAATAAATGTAAAAAAATCAAATGAGGATATAACTAAGTTGTTAATGGAAAATGTAAGCAAGTTATATAATAAAAATAAATATATTTAAGAAAATTCCAATTGATGATTATCTTTACCAAGTTGAATATTATTCAAGATTATAAATTGTATTTAATGAATGTTTAGTTATACTAAGAGTAATAAATCAAAATGAATTAGAGGATATAAGATATTAATATAAATGTACTAGTATATTTTCTTTAAATTATAATTCAATACCTTCTATATTTTTGAACTAAATATTCAACTTTTTAACATTTTAACATATTATTTTTAATAATAAGTCTTGAAATATAATTTTATATTAATTTAAGAGTAAGCAATATTATTTGATATAATATAATTAATTAATTGATGATGTCATTAAATAAAAATAGAATTATTAATTAATCATAATTAATCACAAATGGAGGATTTAACCAACAATCTCTGCTTTATAGGAAGAAGACGAAATAATCACAAAAAAGCTAATTCGAGCAATAACTTAAAGCTGTTAGAAGCTGATAGACTCAAATCGATTCTTAGAACTGATATAATATTATATGACGCTGATAATCGCGAAAACAATGACAAGGAAGACTATATAATAAAAGCGAGGTCTTTAAGCTGTATTGGAAAAATTGTGAGTAAAACTGAATCAAAGAGTATTTCAATGATTATGATGAATAATAATCTAAATAGTTCAAGTACCGTTAATAATTCTTCTGAAAATTTATTACAACTAAATTATTTCTATGATGTTGACAATTTTCACGAGGGAATAAACAATCTATGCAATATAAGTAATTTATTATTATATTGTTATTAATCTATGAATCTTAATATATATTTTATTTATAGAAGTTATTCATAACTTTAATTTCGGCAATAACCACAATTTCGTTCAAAACTCCAACTTTTCAAATACTTTAAACCTTGAATTTAATAATATTGAAAATGACAGCTTTAAGTTCTCTATGAGTTTAAGTAAAATTTTAATTAATTTATTAGATTTAAATAATATAAATAAAAAATTCTGAAGAAGATAAAATTTAATGAGTTTAGAAATACTCAATGATACTATTAATATAAAAGTAGTAGTAGACAGTATGGTAGATTATTGATTCTGTTGATATAAAGGATCTAATTAATATTAAATTTATTATATTATTGTTATTATTTTCCAATTATGTCATACTTTATATTAATTTATTTAAATGTCAATATTTTTTTATAAATTAAATTAATTAATTTTATATTAAACTATTTTAAATTAGTTTTATTTAGTTTAATCTTAATAGTTAATTAATAGATATATTTTTAATAAATATATGATATTATGATATTATGAGCAGGGGATTGGGGATTGGGGATTGGGGATTGCAATCCCCAATCCCCAATCCCCAATCCCCATTATTTATCATTTAATAAATTTTTGTTATTAATTTACAAATGATTATATAATATTTCTTTAATTTTAATAAATTATTAATTATATTAAAAATATAAAATAAATAATGAAG
>Ga0100378_1003743_pt1 | contig 14460 bp, 19 predicted proteins | sample CryGeymeta201502_FD_81535 | JGI IMG/M metagenome (GOLD analysis project Ga0100378, IMG submission 81535) | Groundwater microbial communities from Crystal Geyser aquifers in Utah, USA - Crystal Geyser metaG 2015-02 | ecosystem: Environmental > Aquatic > Deep subsurface > Groundwater | place: USA...
ATCCCCAATCCCCAATAGTAATACTGTCAATCATTTTAATAATTATTTTATTAAGTTTAAAGTTATAATATATTATTTTAATATATAATATAAATAAAAATATTATCAATTAATTAATCAATTAATATAATAATAATTATTGCCTAGTATTTTCTAATAATAAAACATAAACATGAAATTTAAGTTAGCAATAATGGAAGTATTGGCTCAAATAGAAAGAGAATACTACATCAAACTTTCTTTAGAGGCAATTGAGAATAAAAAAAGGCAGAAGAAATAGCAAAAAAGATGGACCCGAATGATAAACAAGTAGCAGATAAACATTTAAATAAAAAATATGGAAAATAAATAATAAATAATATTTATTTTACAATAAAGAAATAAGAACACTTATAATTATAACTTCTTAAAATAATTAAGATTGTAATTAATAAAATATTATTAGAAAAATATTATTAGAACTATTATTTATGGCTTGAATTTATGATAGAGTAAAATACTTTGTCCTTAGAATGAAACCAAGTGACCGTCTTAAGGAAATTCAAAATAAATTCTTTAATGAACTTGAATCTGAAGTTTTAACGGATATTTCTAATGACTTTGAGGAAATAGAACAAATAGTTAAAAATAGTAAAAACCCAGAACTTACAAGAGATTACTTAATTGTGAACACGAGTATAAGAATTTGTAACACATTAATCGAAAAATTTAAAGGTAAAATGGATAAAGATGACTTAAAAGCTATTGAAGAGTTTGCCAAAAAAGTATATGAAGAATTTAAATAATATGAATAAGCATATATGAGAACAATAATAACAAAATTAATTTTTTATGTTTAATAGTATAATTAAGTTAATTAATTTTTATATAATAAATAAAATGAATAATGCGTTTGAATATGGTTCTGTATATGATACACAAAGAATAGAGCAACATATTAAAAATGAAAAAAGACATAGTAATCACTTTACAAATTCTGGTAATTTAAATATCGCAGAAAATTTTTCAGAAATGTTTGAAAGACACTACATAAAATTAATGGATGTAAGTTATTAATCTAACTACCTTCATTATTTAACATATTTAATACATTTAACTCATAATAATTAATATTATTAACATATTAATATCACTTGCACTTGCACTTACAATTACATAACATTAATAAAGACAATAGTCATGGACGAAGACTTCATTCACTACTTCACTGAAATTAAGGAAAAAGAAAACCTTTTCCAAGATTTTTCTGATATGGACAACATTAAGAAAATAGAAATACTAATGAGAATATGGTTTTTATTTAAAACTAAATCAGATAAAATTAACTTAGAGTTTAATAATCTTAAAGAAGAATACGAGCGTGGCAAAGAAAAGCAGGACATATTAAACAAAGCAAATATAGATAGAATTAAAGAAGAAAGAAATCAACTACAGTATATAATAGACAATAATAAATTAAAATTGGAAAAGTACATGGAAAATAATGTAAATTATATAATGTTTCTATATATTTTTATATATAATCTTTTATAATCTTAATTATTTAATAGGAAAAATTAGAAAAAGAAAATAAAAGCATACAATCCAAAGTTGAAAAATTAAAGAATTCCAAATCAGATTATGATAGAGAATTAATGAAGGCCAAACAAGAAAGAATTGAATTAGAAAATTATTTACAAAATGAAATTATACTTATAACAAAAGACTTTGAAGTTAAGTCTAAAGAACTTGAAGATGCGAAACTACAAATAAGTGATCTTGAGTTTACAAATAATTTATTGCTTAATAAAAATGAAGATTTTAAGAATAACTATGAGATTCTATCAAATTCTTATAAGGAAATAGAAGCCCGTAATAAGAATTTAGAAAAGATGACAAGGAAGATGAATCCCAATTCGACTTCTTATGAAACAATGTAAGAATTATTATTTAATTGTATTGAATAACTTTATCCTTTTATTAATATTTCCTAATAGAACCAAAGAAAGCGAAGGAGGCGGAATCGCATTAGAAAATATATACTGTACGAATATGGAAACAAACAAGCCTGAAGTTAAAAAAGATCATAAGAAGGAAGAAGATAAAGTTTTTAAAGTTGAACTAGACATGAGAGCAATAAACAAACTAAGTGTAATGAACGAAAACAAAAAAGTTACTGTAAATATGATAAATATGGATGCTGCCAAGAAAATACTAGGAAAAGGTACAGAGGAGTATAGTACATCTAAAGTGAAAGACATGAGTAAAGTAGAAGAGATAATGGCTAAACATCATAAAAAGGTAAATAAGTGATATAACTTAAACATAAATTACATGATTATTTAAATGCTTTTAATGCTTTTAATGTTTTTAATGCTTTTAATGGTTTAAATTAACTTAGCATGGTTCTTTTAACATGGACACAAACAATTTAGATGATTCTATAAATGAAAACAGTGAAGATGAATACTCTGAACCAGATCTAATTTGTAAAAAGGACGCCTTTTCCAATAATCTTAGTGCGAATTCAGCAGATTATGAAACTTATAATGATTATGATGGGAATACGTTAAGAAATCATGATTATAAAAGATAAATTGTGTGGAAATGGTGATGAAAGTTAAAGAAATTAAAACCTTTGTTAAATAGATTTATTTTATTTAGTTTATATTATAATGATTAAAATAATTAATAAAAACAATAAGAACAATAAGAATATGATCAATATTACACTAATAATTAACTAATAATTAACTAAAAAATTCGAATAATTCTAGTTCATAATATGTTTAAAATGTTTTATAATATTATAATAACTTAATAACTCAATAGTTAGATTTTAAATATTTGTTAAAATCAATACAATCCATTCTTAATCTTTCTTCATACTCTAACATCTTCTTAATAAGATCTTTAAACTTATCCGAATAACGATCTTTGACATAGTCATCAATTAAAGTATTTGTTTCTTTACTAGAAGAAAAGTCTCTCATATCATAGATTGGGTCATACGATAAGCAAGCAGCGTATAAAAGGCATAATCCCATAGAATATAAATCAGACTTATAGCTGTTATGAGTAATATTATCTACATTTCTTTTCATACCATTATATAATAATGGGCTCATATAAAGCTCTGTTCCTCTAACAGTGCTTTGCCTTTTTAAATTTTTGTACTCTTTTGCTTCACCAAAATCACATATTTTGTATACTTTGTCTTTAAATACTAATATATTTTGAGGTTTGATATCTCTATGAGTAATGCACTTTTCTTGTAAAAATGCTAAAGGTTCCATTAGTTGCTTAATTATTGTTATTAACTCTTCTTCATTGTAATATTTCTTATTCATAGCAAACTTTTCTTTAATTTCAGAATCCCAATCCTTTTGAGCTAAATCCATCAAAATATAAATCGCATATGTAAAAGTATCTAACTTTTTCTTGTAAAGAGAATGCATCTTAACAATATGATTATGACATAAAGAATTAACCAATTCACATTCTTGTATGAAGGTTTTTACTTCCTCTGGGCTTGATGCATATGCCTTTTTTAATCCAAATCTTTGATTTTTATTGTCTTTAACAGAGTATATCTTCCCAAAAGTACCCTCACCGATTTTTTGGACGATTTGTAAGTCTTCGATGTTAAAAGTAGAAAGAGTAGTACTAAGTAGCTTTTCTTCTTTTTCGTCAATGACTTTTTGTTCGTTGTTTTCTTTTTCTTTGATGTTGACATCTTCTTTAAATACTAATTTTTTCTTTTTGGTTGGTACATTTTCTGGTTGTTGAGAAGTTACGTCGATTTTTGATGATGTTGATGTTGGATTAGAAACTTTGTTATTGTTATTGTCAGTTTTTTTAGTGTTATCAACATCGGTTTGAGTATTTATTTCTATCTTAGCTGAGATTATTTTCGACGATGATAACTTTTGCTTTTTATCATTTTGCTTTTCTAAAGTTACATCAACGTCAATTTTAGGAGTTAGTTCAATTTTTGTAGTAATTTTTGAAGACACAAAGCTTTGTTTTACATTATTGTTAATGTTTGATTCAACTTTTGTATTGTCCTTTTTAATATTTTTCTTACTTTCACTTTCGGAAGGTTTATTGGTAGGTTCATTATCATTAATAATATTATTCATTTTAAGGAATAAATTATTATCTATCTTTTTATTAGAACTATCATAATGTTTTTCTAGCTTATCAATACAAGTATTGATCTTAGTAATAGGTAGATTATTATTACTTGAAGTCTTCTCAGGCTTTTCTAAGTCCATATTTTTAGGCTTCATTTTCACATAGCTATTGACTCTCTGTAAAGATTTTTTTACTGGACTATCTCCTTCTGTCTTAAGGACACAGCTAGAGCTATCGTCAGTTGAAACTTTTGTTTGAACGAAACTATTCTTTTTAACGTCTCGTGTAGTATTTTTTGTAATGTAATTATTGACATTTACATTTAAATAGATATTATTAGTCGTATCTTTAAAACTTGGCTTTTCTTTGTCTAGATAAGAGGTAACTAACTGAGAGCTTGAACAAAAAGACGCTTTTGAAAGCTTTTTAATAACTTTAGGAGCAGGTTCGTTTAGTTTCTCATCTAAAGGATCTAAAGTAAATGAAGAATCAATCTCATTGTTTTTAGTATTCTTATGCTCTATTACTTTGGCTTTGTCATTTGTTTTAATAAACGCAGTTATTTTAGGTCTAGGTGTAACAAGAAATTGCTTGTTAGCTGTTTGTTTTTTGTTTGGTGTTAAGAAGAAGTTAGAAGAGGAAGGTTGAGTCTCCATTATTTCCTTTTCTTTTATTTTCTCTGAGTTTAGTCTTTTGTTTTTTAATTTTCTCTTTCCTTTCGATTTGAACTTTTTATTACAAGAAGGGCAGGTCCAACTATAATTCTCATACTCCTTGAAAGAGCGACATATATCGCAGACAACAATTTCTTTTCCGTTCAATTCTCCAATAAACAGATTTCCTCCACAGTCCTCAGTATGATAAAATTTGGTGTTTTCAATATTAAGCTTGCAGCAGTTGTTTTCATTTGGTTTAGCAAATTCTTTCGCAATTATAGCGTCCTTTACCGCCAACTTTATTATTTTATATTCCATTGGATTAAAGATTTTAGCAGGGGATCTAAACAATTCCATACAAACTATACATTCCCAGTCAATCTCCTCAGGTTCATCTTCAAACTTACACTTTTTACAATAGAGTTTATAATCCTTCATACGTAAGAACAGTAACTCTTTACATTTATTGCAGCGCATTTGATCGTTCATTTGGCCACCGCAGTGGTATTTCTCCCAGGTAGCCGGCAAGTATTCCAAACTATCTTTGTTGTTTAGAATAGTTGTATAGTAGTCAATATTACAATAATCACAACCTAGAAGGATAGAGTTACTGAGATATGCTGCTTTGCAAGTTAGGCAAACTAGATGGGTTGTGTTCTTTTTTGAGTTTGTAATTGCTAGCATTTTTCCCTTGCAAGAGCTAATATGAATTGCTTCGTCCGAGGTATACTGACAGTGTTTTCGAAAATTAGTAATAATTTTTGGTGAATGGACGTCTGAAAGACCTTTTGTTAGTATCTTTTTGTTAGTTAGGTAATAATTTTCATAGATCAACTTATCCAATGTTTTCTGGAATCTAACTAAAATTTCATTGTTAAAAGCAAACGTTGAATAAGTGTCTTCTAGTATAAGCTTCATTCTAGCAATCAACTCAGAAATAAATTCCTTCTCAGTTAGTATAAGTATTTTGCTTATTTGCTCTTCGAATTCATTAATATATAGGTTTTCGATTTTTGCATCAAAGTAATTTCTGTTTAGGATATCAGTGTTTAATTTCTTAAGCTTTTCTAAATTTCTGTCGTTTAGAGTAGATTTCATTGATAAATTAGTTTTTTAAATAATTGTTAATAATAATAATTAATAACAAGCATATAAACATATATAAACATATATAAACATATATAAAAATAAATAATCAATGATTGAATGTATATTTTCATAATTAAGTATTTAATTTAATATTTTATGTATTATTTTCTTATTAATATAAAAAAATAAATGAATAGTTTACTCAAGCAAAATATAAAGTTTGTTAAAAATAACAGTCTTTTCAAGTTTAATTTGTTTAATTTCAAAAAATTGAATATTAATTGCATTCAAACAAATCAAAATACTCAAACAAATGAAAGTACTCAAACAAATCAAAAGTTATATCAGATAGTTTCATCAAAATTTTCAACAAAGAAAGCAACAACTTTTAAAAATTTAAAACCTACAATTGAAAAATTAGATAAGGTTAAACAAACAATTAATACTAATTTAAAAGATAACTTTATAGACAAAACCAAAAAAGTAAAGAAGGAAGTTCCAGTTTCACTAGAAGCTAAAATAGCAGAAATCCCAGTTACTTCATCTATCTTCCTAGCAGCAGTTATTAATACTCCCTTTTATTTCATGGCAAGTTATTTAGGATTATCCTACTTCCTATCACTTAATACAGGAAACTTAATGAACTCTACATTTTTTGCTTTTAAGGCCTTAAGCCTTAACCACGCTATGTGGGGCGGACTACACCTAGGCTTCTCATCAGCAAAGTTAGAAGATAAACTAAACAAAGGAGAAGTCTACAAGAACTTCGATATAAAATTTTATAAAAGCTTTTTACCCGGATTAACTACATTAGGCTTAACTCAATATATGTTATTGACAACAACAACTCCTTTATCTATATCAATTTGTTTTGTAACATTAGCAGGTGTTGAGTACTTTATATATAATATGGATAAATCAGCAGTTCGTGAAGGAATAGCACCTTCTTGGTTTGGAAGGCTAAAAGATACTCTAAAAGTGTTTACTGCTTTTTTCTTTGTTGTTTTTTATATTTATATATTAAAAAACAATGAAGATTTTAATGAAAGAAAGTTGCAAATAAAAAGTGTTGAGAAGATAAAAAATATGTTTGAGCTTGAAGATGAAGAATATACTAAACAAATGCTTGAGAGTAGAAATTTAATTAATGAGGCTGAGTTGAATATTGGATGGAATACATATGAAGCAGGAAAAGATTTGAATGAGTTCGATTCGACCAAAAGTAAAGAAGATAAAGAAGATAAATAAAGTTAAGCTGGTTGAACTGGTTGCGATGGTTTATCGAGATAATGAAGATAAATAAAATTATAGTGAGATAAATATGAATAAATAATAATATTTAATAATAATGAAATATTTAATAGTAATTAAGTTATCTAATAAAAATTATATTAATATATATTATTAATATTAAAGATTAAATATTTTGATTTAAAGTATCTAAGTTAAATTATTTGAAATAAATAGTGTATTTATTAAATATGATGTATATTAAATATTTACTTTTAGATTAAATACAATCATAGTAATTAATCATAGTAAACTATTAATTATTTTAACTCAGTTCTAACTTCTCTTAATAATCTTTCTTTTGAATTAACCTACTTATTGCCTTTACTCTTAAGTCTTCATATTTCATGTTATAGAAAATAATAATAAGTATATAGAACACACCATAGAAACCATACATTACATTTTCCATATTATATAACCCGAACACACCAAAAAATGTTATCAAAACACTACCAACAAATCTTCCTCCTGAAGTACAAACAATAATAGTGAAGCCTATTATTATAATCATTTATTATAATCATTTTTTATTAATACCTGAATTACAAAGTCCAAAGTTTAAATTTGATGGAAAAATTTTGGCGAGAAGGGCTGAAGTCATACTCTCTAATAAGTTAGTACAAACAAACAATATAATGTAGAAGAACACAAATTTATATAAATTTAAATCAGGCAACTTAAGTAACAATAAACAACAGCCAAGACTAACACCTAATAGTATCATAATAAACTTTCTTTCAGGGATATTATTAAAGCATTTTGTAAAGATGTAACTAACAGGAATAACTATAATATGGATTAAATACAGTTAACAATGTGTTATTAAGTAAATATAGTTAAAATTAAAGGGAAAGTTAAGTTAAGTTTATTACCTGTAAAAGCAGACGCTAGTAAGAAGATAACTACAAAAAAGTGTGTTGTTTCAGGGAATTCTAAGTTGAAATATAGTGGAGTTGCGATAAGCATTGATTCTGCACACATCTATATATTATTAGTATCTATTTACTCTTATAACTAATAATATTGAGATTAGTATTAAAAATCCTGATGAAAGGTTAGAAAACAATCTATTTTCTGTTGCGACCATTTTTTCAATTTCGTTTTCTATGTTTTTTTTAACTTTATCGATATTCTCATCGTCGGAAGCAGAGTCATTAGAATTTTTTCTCATAATACGGACTAAATCTGGAGTTTTAGGTGATTTTTTTGCAACTATTTTAGGTGGTTTAGGTGTTATGTTTTCCTTGGGATCATTAAGATTAGGTATATTATCTGTACTTCCGTCAGTTGCAAAATTAACATCTAATTTGCTAGCTCTTTTTGAATCTGAATTATGATGATGAGGAGTCGGAAATACCACTGAACTTCTTCTAACCCCTTAATAATATTTATTAATACTCCTTCAATTATAATTTTTACTTGGTTTTAATGGCTCTTCATCTTTTGTTGAATTTAACGAATCTTCTTTTTTCTCATCAGGATCCTCATAAAAGGAAATAATAATAGCAAGATAAATAAACCATACAACAAACATAACCCAACCAGGATTAGTATAAAGATTAAAATTCGTTCCTAAAATAGTAAAATCTGGCATGATCGCCGCAACTCCCCAGCCAGCAAGCGGGCCTATGAAATTAGTTAATATTAAAGATTTATACTATACCTAATGCCATTCCTAAGCAATTTCCATTTACATAAAATAGAGAATAGTATCCAATTGATGCCTTAGGCACTTGATCAATAAGATATCTTCTATTAACTATTCTTGCTCCACCGCTTCCTATTAATAGTCTTCCCAGTCCCATTAACATTAGTGAATTGAAACCATCAGCAGCAGAATAGAAAAAATTACCAAGGATTAAACAGATACAAGAAACAATAAGTGAAAATTTGTAAGTTTGATTGTTTGTCCAATGGGAATAGATTAACGTTGTAAGTACTGAAGATAAATGTGCGAAAGACATGATGATTCCAGATAATATTTGGTCAGAACCTAAACTATCAATATATTTTCCATTAGTTGTTTGAACTATATAACCATTCATTGTATAGACAAAAGTATGAACAAGAGAAATCCATATATTCAGCCTTGTTTTGCTAGATACAAAATTCTCGTCTTCCTTTTTAACTCCAACAAGCTTATCAAAATATTCATTTTCTAATTTTCTGTTAACTAAGTCACCTTCCGCAGTTCTAATATTACTCTGAATCATCAAAGTCCAATTTTCAACATTGGAGGCCATTAGTATATTATCATTATCAATTTTAATAAGAATCTCATTGATCTTATCAAAGTATTTATTAGTTTCATCTAAGAAGCCTTCTTCTTTTTGATGCATTAAAAAGTTTTGATAAGGGGCTTTGTCAAGAAGGGGTTCATATAAAATATCTTCAATATCTATATAAAAGTTAAAGAAAAGGTTAATGTAAGTTAATTGAAGATAAAAATTAAAGAAAAGGTTAAGATAATTCAATTAATAGTTCAGTAAGTAATATTAATATATTACCTTTTCTCATTTCTTGTGGATGTGAACATATAACCTCAAATTGATTTTTCATCATTTTTACGTATTTTTCAATCATTGCGGAAGCTTCATCGATGATCTATTAGGATAATTACCGTATAAATTAATATAGTTATATGTATATTAAATAGATTAGTAAACTCATTCTCATATATTATTTGCATCTTACCTTAAACTGTAATATATACACCAAATACGATTTTTCACGTTTAAAATTCTTCTTTAGGTAATATTTCGCAAATGGATTATCTTTTAATGCAAATTTCTTATCGAATTTCTTTAATATTTTCTTTATCGCTGTTAAGTTTATGTTAATAAATCTTGACACGTCTAATACTTTATTTGCTAAAGCTTCAAAGTTTTGTAGTTCGATTAATATTGTTTTTATTGTTAAGTTTCTTTATATTAAACATTATTTAGTTATTATTAAGTCATTATTCAGTATTTTACTTACTTCAATTTGAAATTAAATATATCACTATCAATTTCTGTATAGATTTCTTTTTCCTTAGTTTGATAAAAAAGAAAGAATTTTTTAATTTCTTTATCAAGTTCGATTAAGAAATCTAATATAACTTTTCCTGCTTTTGGATTAAATTGTTCGATTATATCTTTCTTTTCACGTATTAACTCTTTCATTTCTTCGTCAGCACTTTCCCCTGAATTTAATGCTTCTATCGCTTCGTTTTCTTCTACTTTGTATTCAATTTCTTTTTCGTATTTTTTCTTAAGAACTTTAATAATTTTTTTTAAGTTATTATAGTCAATGTATTCTCTAAGAAATAATTTATATATGAATTTACCCTTTCCATTCTTCTTTTTGGTTGTTTAAAATGTATCTTCCAAATTTGACCATTTATATACTTTGGAAAATATTATAACTCAAATAAATAATTAAATGACTTCAATTTAAATAATAAAATAAAATATTATATTAAGATATAAATTACTGTCATAATATTTATATATAATTACTAGTTATTAACTAGAAATATCACTTTTAAACATAATACTTAGAATCATATAATGAAAGTTAATAATTAATTAATAATATAACTTACTTATGTTATATTTATATTCATATTTTGATCTAAATTATTGCTCTAGTGAGTTGGGCTGGTGTCCAAACTGGACTTCAAATCCAGTGGGGGTGAAAGCCTCAGGTGTTCGATTCGCCCTCTGGAGCGTTTTTTAATTAAAAATTAACTAATTAACTAATAATTTAATACATACTAATAATTATACTAATTATTATACAGTTATTAATACAATTTAATTCTTTTTTGTAATTTATTTCTATAATTTTATACAAATATTTCAATCAAATATGAACGGAATAAATAACAATAATGAAGAAATAGAAGTAGACTCAGAAAAACTTCTTAAATATTTAAAAAGTACTAAGGAAAAGGAAAAAGAAGTTTATTTGAATAGATTAAAAATGGAAAAAGTAGATGAGGAAAACGTAACAAGCCCGAAGTTTTATAAAAATCTCATAGATAATAAAATAAAGAAAATGAAAGAGGAAATTAAAGAAGAAAATGAATTAATTTTAGAAAATAATAGACTAAATAAAGAAAAGAAAGTAGATAATTACTACAAAAATTTAGAAAGAAAAGTGAAATTAAATTTAAAAATGTATAAGTTGCTCCAAAACCATTTTTATTATGATGAGTTTAATAATACTCGTAATTCGATTTATTTAGGAATGTGTTTCCCTGTCGGAGTTGTGCTATATTTTTTGACTTATAATCATGGAAGTCCAGTTAAAAATATAATGATTAATTTTTCGGTTGGAGTATCTGTTGTGAGTATATATTACTTTTTCAAAAGAGACTTAGATGCAATATTACTAAAAGGAAATAGTCCACTAACAGATGAAATAAAGAATATAAAAAATGAATTAGCAGTATATAATCCTTTGAATAATTCATATATCGAAGACGATAATGAAAGATCATAATAATTAAAGAATCAAATGAATTTAATTATTTATAAGACTATTTTTAATATAAACAGATCAGAGTAATTTAATCAATAGAACCTATTAATAATATAACATAACATAATAATGACATAACAAAATAAACCTAATTATGAAACAAATATTAGTTAATTATATGTTATATAATAAATATTTTTAAATTATATAAATAACACTATACTTAATAAATTAATTAAAAATTTTAGCATCAACTATATCACTCTATAATGCTCATTTGTATAAACTAATATGCCTACGACTATATAAAAAGTAAAAGAAATCATCATCCAGTATATAATTCTAAAATTTGAAAAGAATTTTGTAGAGAAAATAAGAAACATCATAACGAAGACACCTATTACGATCCCAATTAAAATTTCAAGGAAGTGATGATTACAAGAGAAGTATAGCGCGAAAATTCCTATATTACTTTTACTATATAATTCACTGATAAGTAGCTTCCTGAAGAATTTAGTAGGGAACTTACCTTCGAGATGCTTCCTTTCTGATTTTTTAAGTATTAATATATTTTCTTCTTCCATTTCCTTTTCTAAATTATCAATGTTTTGTATATCAGCTTCTTCAATTATTATTAAATTGGAATTGGTTTTACTACTTTTAATTGAATTTCTTATCTTTTTTATAGAATTCTTTTTCTTAACTAAGTTGTTCGATCTTGATCTCTCTGGATTGGCAAGTCTTTTTTCTGCTTTATATTGTTCAATTAATTTAAATTCTTCTTCGTTGTCTATATTAAATATATTATTTCTAATTTGAATAGTTCTTGAAGTTTTGAAAGGCTCTTTAACTCGAGTTTCAGAATGATTCCTAGGTCTAATCTTAGGTATATTATCATTATATTGATCATTTTCTTGTTCATCATCTTGATCAATAATAATTAAATCATCATTATTATTAAAGTAGTTATCTTTGTTATTTAAAGCTTTTTCTTCTTCAATCTCTTCTATACTTCTATAAAACATTGACTTTTCCTTAAATTCTTGTGATTTTAATTCGACAGATTTTTTCCTAAGTTTATGTGGATCTTCATGTTTCATCTCTAAACCAGGTGAGTAAGGACAGTTAGATTGTGACTTAGGTAATAATAACTCAGTCTTCTCATTAATTATATTATGGACATAAATATCTGCATCGACAATTGTTAAAACATCTTCATGATTTTCAATAAGTTTTAAAGTTTCTATCAAATACAAAATAGAAATAATAAGAAAAATAGCTATTGATATATAAAACTGAAATACATAATCAATATAAATACTCATAATCAAAGTAAGAACAAGTAGTAATATAAGTATACCAAACTTTGTAAGAATAGTTAAGATTATAATATTCTTTTTTGAATAACCAAAAGATGTCTTAAGGATTAATATGTGTGTATTCGAAAGAAGATTACTAAATATTAAAATACAAAAAGCTATTATGAGATATTCTATTGAAAAGTAATAGGAAGAATAGTCAAAGTTATCTGTGCTAGTATCCGTAATGTTATTATTTGTAGTAGTATCATTTGTATTACTATTTGAGTACGTTGTTGAATTATATAATTTCATTGAAATAAAATAAAAAAATATTTAATATATTGAATTTATATTTTGAATATAAATAATATTATTTACTATATTTATACTTTGTTATAATCAAATACAAATATAATATAAAACATTTCGTAATATAATAATATAATTATATTAATTTATTCTTATTATTTTCTTAATTTTTAATGGTAAAATTGTTACTTACAAAAATGCTAAATCTAATTTAAATGGATTTTATTTAGTTTAAATTTAGAATTTAATAGAATTTTATTAAATTGTGAAGAAGCCAATACCAATTTTAGTTTTATTTCTATAATGAATTAATATAAATTACATTGATCAAACAATTAAACAAAAAAATAATACATATTATGACATTGCAAAATATAATGCTAAATTAACAAAAGATAACATAAAAATTATGAATCCTTAATAAATATAAAAAGAAAAGAATATATTAGAATCAGTAACTCTGTAGTCAAGAATAATTCCATATAATATTCTTAATTTTCTTCGAATATTGTTTAATTTTAGGACTTTAATTATAGATAATTAGTAAACTATAATAATATAATCAAGTAAACTTAAAGTAATATTATTTTAATTAAATTATGTATTTTAATGATTTATATAAATATTATGTAAATTATATAAAGAAATAACATAACAACATATCACAATAATATTAAGTAATTAACTTATTAACATTATACTTATTAACTTATATACCAATATTGAATTATGTATTATGAATTATGTTACTTTATATCTTATATTGAGTTTAAATTATATCCCTTAATAACTAAACTAAATAAGTCCATATTTGGAATTTCAGCCGATGTTAAAGGTACTAAATAATTCTTACCTTCTACTCCTACCATCAAAAACGTTCTCAAATTACTTTCTGATGAGTCCTTTTCCAATACTGGGTTTAAGTCTTGTGACATTATTATATTTTCTATCTTTACTTGTAATGGCTTCGATTTTCCATATATATCAAAAACAGCTGTTTTTAAATCAGGAGTGATATTAATTTTCTTTACATATTTAGTAAGTTTAAACCTTGGAAAGTTTACAATTGTAATAAAAAACACTGTGTTGACTACATATAAACTATATATAACAAGACTATTACGATAATTCTTATATAGATAATAATAGCTAGTAAATGATAAGCCTAATAGAAATAATTTGAACATTAAAAGCTTATTTAATTTTGAATTTGAAGTGTATATTGTGTA
>Ga0100378_1003745_pt1 | contig 14455 bp, 15 predicted proteins | sample CryGeymeta201502_FD_81535 | JGI IMG/M metagenome (GOLD analysis project Ga0100378, IMG submission 81535) | Groundwater microbial communities from Crystal Geyser aquifers in Utah, USA - Crystal Geyser metaG 2015-02 | ecosystem: Environmental > Aquatic > Deep subsurface > Groundwater | place: USA...
CCCCAACCCCAACCCCAACCCCAACCCCAACCCCTAGCTATATAGTTATTAATGTTGTGAAATGAGTATCGAGAAATTTCTAGAATATCAGCCGATTTATTGTGAATTGGCTCTTCGATCCTTGCATGAACAAAAATATAACCTTCGACAAACTTGCCAAAAAATGAAAGCCAATGATATGAATAATTTAACATCTAAAGTTCACAGCCATATTTTTTGCCTTTTGTTAAAGAGAGCTATTCCTCACCAGAGTTTGTCAGATATTTCTTTTACAAAAGGAAATGACCTCAAACATCTATAATAGTATTTTACAATGATTGCATACACTCTTCATCACCCCACCCAGTATTCACCGCACAAGTCTGAGCCTGATACATCAGCTGACGAATCCGAATACATCCCTCAGAATTACTCACCTTCAGCATCAGGTAAAGATGCTAGGCAAAAATCATCGAAGATCAAAAGCTCCCTCTGCAAAAATTTCATGATTCACGGCTTTTGCCCGTATGGATCCAAGTGCCAATTTGCCCACGGACCCGAAGAGCTTCGATGCAACACTATATCTAATACTTCCTACAAAACCAAACCATGCTTCAGTTTTCTGAACAAAGGTTATTGTCCTTACGGCCACCGCTGCAACTTTATCCACACCACAAAAGAGCCTTAGGCTTGCTTCTCTCACAGCCAAGCCCTCGAAAACTTCCCAGAGGTAAGCCTCATTCGAGGAGGTAATGCAAGCAGATTACTGGGAAAACTTTGAACTTGACGAAGAGAATGATATTTATTTTTGACAGTGCATCTTTTTTTTCCCTAAACACTCAAAACTTTTTCAAACCTCAATGAAACTCTTTGTTAATTCAACTTTGGTAAGATATAATACGCTATAACCATGAGAATAGTGTGACTGAGACAGCTAATGTACATAATTAATTTGAATCAATCCATCAGTTGATGTACTACTTCCTATAAAACGTGTAAGCTCCGTAACAGACTTAATTAAAATTCTATAATATAGTGAAGGTCAGGAAAAAATAAAATAACAGAATTAATGGGCAGGGTAGGCCTGCAAATGTCCCTCTTATTTTTTATCGAAGGAGACAAGAAAAAAGAAGGTCTTGCTGATGATCCGAAATGACACAAAAGGGTTAAACCAGATTCATTACAAACTCATAATTAAATTAAGCACTAGAACAATATGATGATAGGTAAACTTGATTTTCAAACTTCGATTTTATTAAATATTTGAAACACTTAATATGGGTATAGGATCCACTAAGGATAAATTTGTTGCTCCCCCAAACGACGAAGAACTTCAGCAGCAAATCAACACCCTTTTTGGCGAGCTTGCATAAACAAACAAGATCTAACTCCTCAATCAGCCCATCATTAGAATCAGCTATAACTTATCCTCCCAAAGTTCCTTTAAGCAGTAATAAAAAGGCTTCTATGCCAACCCAGGACTTCTTAAATGCCTGTATCATCCTACCTTCGAAAAATCTCTCAAAAATATGGTAAAGCTTTTGGTCAAAGAACTCAAAAATATTTTTGAAACTAAAATAATAGCTCTTGTGTCTCGCGAAAGGTTTAGAAAGGCTTTGAACATAGCAGACTTCTGTATTTATTTCTTAAACTAATCAACCATTCAGACAGTCAATTTGCTAAGTGTCAGATCTGACTTAGATCCGGAGACCAAAGAACTTGTCAATCACTATACAAAAGAAAGCCCTGAAATCAATCAGCAACCACTGGACTCCTTCGATCGATAATAGCTCTATGAAATGGTTCGAATGCTCAGAATTAGTATTTGTAATATGATTGACTTGCATCTCAGCCTTTTCACTCGATCAGATTTTACATTACAAACTGTTGATAGACTGAACCAGTCGGCATTTGTGATCTACTCAAAGATACTGTTTTCTCAAGGAAAGTAAATAAGAAAAAGAGAGGCCCAATAAAATGGGAAAAACCTGCTAAAATTAAATTCGTACTTTCTTGGCTTGGGCCTTGAGAAAAAAATAGCCTCTGTCTATGAACTAGCAGTTATCCAATTACAGAGCCTATTTGACAACATGGGAGAAGATGTTAAGAGTCAAAAGGCTCTTCCTTCTCATCTATTCAAATCTTTACCGATTGTAAGCCACAACGAAATGATCCATTGGATCACGAACGTCTTACTGTTTGCCTTGCAATGTGAAAAATATGATTTCTAGATGCATAGTAAACTCAATGTCAACAGAATATTCTCCTTCAAGCTTATTACTCTCATTTTCCAGCGCTTTAAGCCTCATGATCATCAAATCACCTATCTTCTTGAAGAAATTTGCCTCCAGACTAAACCTTTCCAAATTTAACGAGTCTATGTTTCAGCCTTAGCCTCCTCATATGCATAAACTGGAAGCGCCACTGATCTCATAAAGAAGTATGCTCAACTCTGCAACGTTGCCTATAATCTTAAAGCAAATAACAAGGAAGTAAAAATCAAACCAGAAGACGTCAGAACTTAGCTTGAAGATGATGACGATAGCATTAAAAAAGAGGCCACAGATCTTTGCAACAAATACACAATTCATGTAGTTTTCCGTAGCTCGTAGGTTATGTATTAGTACAGTGACAAAGCACTTTGGAATATGATCCTATATCAAATGGAAGCTGAAGGGCAAAGGGAAAAATAAATAGAAGAGGACTTCAACAAAGAAGGTTAGGAGGAGGAGCCTTGATATGATTCTGGCATTTGATTGATCAAATTATAATAATAAGATAACATGACTGATCAAAAATTGCAGGAGCTGAACAAGCTCATCAAGGAAGAAATTCACATAATTGAGAATGGAGGAAAACTGTCTTCTTTCAAGCGATAAGTCAAGCCCAGAGAGAAGTAACTCAAAAACTAGCTAAAAACCGTATCGTCTCAAATAAAATAGATCATCAAAAACATTGCCGCCAACGGACAGGTATCTGGTAATTGGATCGAGCTGAGGAACTACTTCATCGTTCTCATCAAGGATCTTCTTGATACATACAATTCTCAGTACAAGGACTCCAAAACCTTCGAGGAGTAAAAAGAAGTCATTCTACAATACTTTGTCTTCTTTGAGAAGTAGCCTTGAATATACATAGACCCCCTTTTACCCTTCAAAGAATTGCTTAACTTCTTATGACCCCAGAAAAGTACTACAAGAGTACTAAAAAGCTACTCTATGCCTTTGAGAAACTTGTCAATGTTAGTGATCCTGAATAGCGTTGATACCTGACTAATATTATCTATATCATCATTTGGCTCTTTTCTTCTTCTTAAGCTTCACCTCCTGAGGGTTATTTAGAAGCCTCATACCAGTTATATCAGATAGCCTCACTTCCTCAAACTACTAAAAAGTAGTTAGCTGCTTTGAAGAGTGCCGTTTGGGCAGTAAAGCACTCTTTTAACCGCCCAAAGAGTGTCTCAACTATTTCTTTGGTTCATTAGAATCCTTGCTATTTCTCAAACGAGCTCCGAGACTCGTGTGTAGTTTTTTTACGCTTTTTATTTAAGAGTCTCGATTATTTTATTTTTCTTTCCTGGCAAAATAAGTTTTGCATTTGGAGAATTTCCCCCGATAGAAATTTTTAATTCCTCCTTAATGTTCTCGAGCTTTTTTGACCTTCCATTTCTTTTGGACTTAATTCAATTATTAAGCTTCTCTTTGAAATCTAATCACGTCATTTTCGATTTGGGTAATCTTTTTCTTTTCAAGCTCCTTGCCTTCTTCATAGACCCAATTCTAAGTTTTGATTTTTCTGCCTTTATTTTCATCATTGGAGCAAATGGTGGTTTGAAGTTATTCCATCTTTTAAGTATGTGGGTTTCGACAGCAAACCCTTCTTCGATAAAGACCGATTCTAAATCATTGAAAATATACTCTGCAGGCAAATTAGACTTAAATGTATTTCTGATCAGCCACGCTTCGTCATGACCTGCGAAAGGCTTTATTTTTCTCTCGACAGGCTTACAATTTTTCCTTGCGTCTGCGAACCAATTGTAGAGATGCGACAGTATTTTTTAGGACCTGTCAAGAGGCTGCATGATGGAGTTTCTGAGGGAGTTAAAGATGAAGGCATTTTTATGGAAAAAGGTGTCACTGTGACTTGGCATTTGATCTTTTTAAATTTTGCGGTTCCATTCCTCCAGGATATCCAGGAAGAAATTGAAGTGTTCGTTGTGCTCATAAAGTTTATGTTTATAGAACTATTGAAGCTAAAAGCGAGGGTATGGTTTGGGCTTGAAAAGTAGTTCGATATCTCTTTCCATTCGACGGTGATCTTCAGTGCTTACTATGTTTTGAAGAGAAGTGCACATCTTATTCGATTTAGAATATTATAATTGGAAAAGTAATTATTCTCTAACAAGTCCAATTATTAATTGGCTTCTATATCATAAAACAGCTGTCAGTATTGATGGCCATATAAGGATTAATAAAACGTTAATAATGATTAATATGCAAAATCTCCAGATTGATATCGGCTCAAGTTAGATTCCTGAAGTATTCATGTGCATCAACCCCGGCTCAGGAGGAGGAGTCGGCCGATAGCTTATTAATCTCAACGTACCATTTCAATTATACACCAGATATAGGTTCTTTAACTTTAAGTACCTCGCTCACAATATCCGTCAGACAAAAAGAAACTTGTGAAACTTACAGTTCATTTGATCGATATGAAAAACCAGTAAAAAAAGATATAGGGGTTCAAGCTTCTGAAAAAAAATACTGAAGACTAAAGGCGGGTTATTTTGGTGATCTGTGGAGGAGATGGGACAGTCATGTGGGTCGCTACTGAACTTAAAAATTTTGAAATTGATCACATGAAGTGCCCTATTGCCATGCTGCCTTTGGGAACAGGAAATGATTTTTCTCAAGTGCTTGGCTGGGGAAAAACAATTCCAGATGATTTGCTTGATGATAATTTTGCCAAACTAAAAAAGCGAGCAACCTATTGGCTGAGTGCCCAGAAAGCAGATCTTGACATATGGATGGTTGAGGCAGAAGTTCAATAGTATGGAAAGTTTGAGAAGGTTTAAAACAAGCAGCCAACCTTATTTTAAGGAAAAAGCATTGTCAAGCATTTTTGTAACTACTTTTCAATCGGGATTGATGGAAAAATAGGCTTCTCTTTTGATATGCATAGGACCTCGAGCCGAATCGGAAATTTAGCTGTTTATGGTGGTCTGGGGATTGTCAAAAGTATTGGAAAGACAAAAACTCTTGGAGATTTAACTAAATCTTTCAAGCAATAATTTCTATAGATCTCCATCGAGACTCGCAATTCTGTTAGCAATCGCTAACTGAACAGAGGCAACTAAAAAGTCATTATGAATAGAAAAAGCCAGGTCCTTGAAGCCATCAAAGACAATGAAAATTTACTGTTCCTAAATATTGACAGCTATATGGGAGGAGTCAAGGATGTTTGGAAAAATGCATCTCTTCCATAATGCTCTAAAGTCTAGAAGTTTGGAAGACAGCAGTGTGGAGATGGAAAGATAGAAGTTATGTCTTTTGGAGGAGTGGTAGGTCTAGGATTTTAAAAGTCTATTGGCGGAATGGCTACAAAAGTTTATCAGGGGACAGGTCCCTTTTTCTTTTAGTTTAATGAATTTCCACCAGAAGAAAAGCACCGAACTTACTTGCAAATAGATGGAGAGTTTTTCCGCTACACTCATCCAAAACAAGTGTTGGTTCAGAAATCTAACCTTTCCAGAACCGGAAAAATATCGATCTTGAACAGGGTTCCAATAGAACATCAAAATACATGTTGTTGTTGATTTTGTTTACTTTGATCTTAACGTTTTTTGAATGAGGATAGCATAAGCAATCAGAATATAACAGGATCGTCTCTCAAATATGAAACAAAAGAATTAAGGCTATAATTAGTTTCATAACATGCTTTTCAAAGTTACCTACGACAAATAAATCCATATCTTGAAGTCAGCCAACGCTAAGACTCTTCAAGAACTCAAGGCCAGCGTTCCTAAAATTTTCAAGCAGCACCCTGAAAACTTTTATCTTACTTATCTTGATGAAGATGGCGACGAGATCACCCTCGCAACTCAAGCCGATTACGATATTCTGGTCGGAGCAGGTGTCAAAAGTGCTAAGATTCTGATCAAGGAAAAGAATGAAGACTTTTATGATGAGACTCAGAAATTTGAGTTGGAAGAATAAGTTCCTAGAGAAATCTAAGCCTTGGTCCAAAAGGACATCGATTTCAGCGAGGCATCATAAATCAAATCAAATATTCAAGATATCAGTATTGATGAATCCATTGAGGAAAAGATAAAAAATATGTTACCTGACCTCATCACAAGAATCAAAACAGAAGTTCATGAATAAATCATGAGTCAATCAAGAGTGACTGAAAGCTCCAAAAGAGCTGAGTCAACTTTTGATGAATATAAACCTCGGGTTGTTCATCCTCACATTATATGTGATGGCTGTGGAGCTAAGCCTGTTACAGGTAATAGATACAAATGCGCTGTCTGCAATGATTTTGACCTTTGTGAAAAATGCGAGGCAACATCTGATCATCCTCATCCTTTCCTGAAAATCAAGCACCCCAGACAAAGACCTCTGAAAATTATTGTGGTGATGAGAGACGAAAATGACTCAGTTGAGATCAACGGTCAAAGGCATCAAATGGATGGACTGTCTTAATTGATCGAGCAGGGAGTCAATTTTGCTAACCAGTTTATTCAGGGATTCAATATGCCTCAGCCTCAGCCTCAAAAGCCTGAATAGAAAAAGGAAGAGAAGAAAGAATATCCAGTTGATCCCAAGAAGGAGACAAAGCCTGAGCCTCCTGTTGAGCAGAAAATGCCCAAGAAAACTGAAGATAAGAAGGTTGAGCAAGTTGAGGCCAAGAAAGTGGAAGTTGTTAAGGAGGAAAAGTGTGCAAGCCAAAGGGCCTTTGGTGAGACTGAAAAGAAAGAGGAGACTGGCAAAAAGGAGCAGACGATCGTCTAAGGCGCCAACTATCTTTCTGAGATGATGAACATGAGCTTTACCAAGGCATACAAGTTTGCTTCAAAGTATCCCGTACACTCAAAAGAACAACTTTTGGAGCTCTATCTATCCCAACTGTGATGATGATCATCAGCCATTATTTCAAAAATCATTTAAACATATATAACTTTTTTTGAATACCTATTCAAATGGCAGAATAAGCCCCTGTTGTATGACATACCCTATCTAGGATATTGAAGCCACCGGATAAGACACTACTGCTCTTAACGATGAACTACTTGACAGCCTTCGTCTTCTCAATTATGAAAAGGATTATGTACAAAAGTAAAACTGATACCATTCAGAGGAGGGAAGGCAGTAACTCTCGCATCATTCTCTTATCAGACCAACCCAACTGAACAATTCAGTAACTTCAAAAAGTATCATTTATTATAGTCAGTCTTGTCAAATATCTATTTCAGGCCAACGATATCTCGAATTCCGACTTCAGCAAGTATGATGACCCGATGACTGTCTCTACAAACATCCTCAATTAGTGCAAAAAATTAGGAATCCCTTGCGAGTTTCCTCCTCTTAAGCTTAAAGGAGGATGCGGAGATCAGGTCCTCACCATCCTTACCAGTCTTGCCTCAAAAGCTCTGAGAAGGAAAGGATTTTCGTACAAGAGACCCAAGTACGAAGACCCTGCTGCTCCTTAAGAAGCAGAAGCCTAATAGCAAAGAGGTGCTCAAAACGATGACGATGAAATGATTGATGAAGCAGAGATGGCTGAGGAAGAAGATTTTGATGAAAGGGAAAACGTTGGAGTTGCTGCTCTTGATGAGGACAAGCAGATCATTCACTCTGCAGTCAACGAAAACGATTGGAAGTTGGAATGTGAAAGAGTAGCAAACAAACTCAAGATCCAGTCCAAACCTGACACCAAGTAGTGGAGGTCTCACATCGATTCAACAAAAAATTGTATCGATTCAGTCAAGAAAAAGTAAACTGTCTTTAATTTAGCTTCCCTAATGCCCGAGCCGTGCTTGAAAAGGTGAATGATGATTTGTCTCGAACTCTTGAAAAAATCGAAAAATCTGAGAAAGTGATAAACTCTAACATGAGTGATGCTGGACAGCAGTACAAAAGCCAATCTGAAGAGCTCAAGAAGCTGTCTACTTATTACAACAACATGAGTGCTTCTTTGAAGGAAATGAATGACAATTACAGAATTGTATCAGAAAAGCTCGAGCAAATTCAGGTAATTTTGGCATCATTTAGGCAAAGACCAACGAACATTCAGGATCTATGACCGATAACTCTCCTGTTGTGAAGATCAAAGAGTCATTGATGAAGATTATGGCAGAAATAAAGACGATGGATGTTAGAATGGGAGTTTTGAGCCACACTATTTTGCAATACAAGACCAAGGAAAAATCTGGAGATCGCAAAGCCTTCAAGAACGTGGATGCAGAAGATTTGTATGATTTCTAATGAAATCTTCTTCGTTAAATAACTCAATAAAATATCACTCTTATTCTTTCTTATCTGCTTGAAAGTCTTTTTCTCCTTCTTTTTCCTCCAAAGTTCTCTTATAATCTTCAAGAACAAGTTCAATAATGTTGTCGCACTCGGAAGAAATGTAATAGTCCATCTCATTGATAAAGAGGTCGTTGAGCAGTATATTTAGCTCATATTAAGATATATACTTTGTCTTGCAGAAAAAGTTCTTCATCCGACCAAGGAATAAAATTTTCATGCTTTCTAAGCTTTTTGGAACTTTGTCCATCAAATTCTTCAGTATTTTATAGAGATTTTAAAGGGTTATTTTGCTTTCGCTTTCTACCGCAAGGACGATTGCAACTATTCTATCTTTGAGGCTATTTTTTGTACAGAGAGAAAATGCTGTCACAAACTATCGAAACAGCAATCCTTATCGACCTTCACTTAAACTGGTCTTGAAAACATGTGAAATAATAGAGGCCTCTATTTCTAGAATTTGGGTGTCTTCATCACTGTTTTGTTTGAGTATTTTATAATAGGTTTGAACCAATCTGACAAACTTTTCTTCATCAATGATACCTTTGGAAGTAAAATCGTTTTGATTGAAACCTTCACAAAATATTTTTTAAAGCTATTTTATTTATTTTTCTGAAAATTTAGTCACCTTTGAGAGAGTATAAGCATTACCAGTCTTAGTAGTTCCACACTTTTTTTGGTTCTATATATAAAACTCCTCAATAAGTTGCTTTTTAGCTTCTTGATCAATGTCAATATCATGATAAGTCTATTGAAACACCGAAATGTCTAATTTTTCAAAATACTGCTACAGTTTTTTGAAAGACCTTTCCTCAATTATATTTTATCTGTTCAGGTAAATGATAGCAAGAAATGCTTTCTCAACAACCTCAAACGTGCGGTGAACTTTTAGCTCTTCCCAAACAAAAATGATGTTGGTGAAATTGAGAATTCCAATGAAGATACTTAAGAGAGCTTTCATACCAGACAGCTCGATGATCATTTTGGTGTGCTCTATATCATCTTCCTCAAACCAATTTTATCTCTCCTTCAGGATTAGATTCTTCTTCTTGGCTACAAATTGCCAGTAGTACTCCTTCAAAAAGTATATCTAGGCCATCAGACCAATGAGAGGCACTCCAAAGCTGTTTCTCTAGAAGAATTTTGGAGGAATGATATTTTCGATCAGATCTGAAAAAATGATGAAAGAAGTTTCCTCTGAAGCAAAGCATAATAAGAAGGCAGCAATTCCGCTCATTCCCTGACAGTACCCAACTTTCTAATATCGAGCAGCTATTCCATAGAGAACATTAGCAATATTCAATCTTGTAGTGTGCTGATCCTCTACGGACACTTGAATTGTATAGAAAAATTATTTCATGGAGTAGTTGAAGACACTGAAATCAGTCCGTCCTCGAATGACATCTTTTTCAATAATTTAGACCTCCTAGTTAAACTTTTATCCACTTTTGTGAAAATAGTTGAGAAAGTGCTGATATTAATAGTCCTTCTGATTGAATTTTTTCCTAAGTTATTCATGGGGTACATATTAAACAACCATTCCTTTGCGAGCCGGCTATCTTTTTGCCAGACCATTCCATACTAAGTCAATCATCAATTTACTTTCGAGATGGTTTATGTGATTAGATCCATGTCGTACTTGCAACTTTTGCAGATCCGATGTTTTTACTGACTAAGGTTGCCTTCCTCATCAATGACGTTCATTCTTACATCTCCGCAATTGTTACAGATGAACTTGGTGCATCTTTTGCACTTGTGAATCCTGTCAAACATCCAAGGGTTGAATTAGAATTGGCAGAGCTCACAGAATTAGGCCTCATAACCCCTGTTGATACTTTTGTTTATGACCTTCTTGAAAAACATCAATATATTATTAAGCCCTCACAACAACCCCATTAATTTTGACTGTTTTGAAAGAAATGATATGATTATTATAAAAATATGATGTCACCTTATCAATAATCTGCCTCTCTTACACACTTCTTCCCATTGCTACTAAGGTAGTAGCCATCCAAACATACCCGACATTTCTCATTCACAGTATCAAAAGAGTCACAGTTTGGATCAGGAAGCTTGCATTGACCCTTCGGATCGAGGTAGCAACCTTGAACGCAGGCCTGGCATTGTAAACCCTTGAAAAATGAACAAAGAGCATTTTCCTCCTGAGCAGGACTGTAGTCACAGCCTTTTGCATTGAACACACATCGACCACTGGATGTCAGCCTGTAATTTTTGTAGCATGTCAAGCAGAACCCTCTTCGATCGCTTGTTTGACATAAGAAGTGGGCTTCTTGGCAGATATTGTTCCAGTCAAGGTAGTACCCATGATAGCAAGTATTGCAAACATTTCTGACATAGTCGAATTCATTGCATTCATCTGGGACTTAATAGCAAGCTCCACCACTCAAGTAATAGTGATAAGCACATTTCAAGCAGACTTGCTGATTTTGCTGAAGGCAGTTGGGAATTGGCCTGATAGAAGACATAGCTTGCGAAGTCCTCAATTTGTATTGAATATAGTCAGCACTGCCGTTGTACTCTTTGACTTAACCATTTGATAGTCTGAAGCGGAAACTTAAAAAGCTTGGATTTTCACTCTGGCAAAATACTCCAATCAAAGAAGATCGAGAAAGACCTGACTCAGCAATGATGTAATCAATGTAGTTGTTCACAAAAGCTTGTTGGGAAAGCTCGGCAGAAATAGGCTCAAATCCATCAGCATGGCTGTGTTTAGGTTGACTTGAGGTACTTTGCTGGGTGGTCGTCTGCTGCTGATTAGACAAGTGAGTTGTGACAGTCTGAATTGGTTGGGATGTTTGTTGAGTTGTTACCTGAGATGCCTGTTGTGAGATTGTTTGTGATGGTTGAGGAGTGATTTTTTGATGCGTCTGAGATGTTGATTGAGCAACTGGAGCAACAGCAACCGAAGGGGAAGGAGCTGTGGCAGGATAGCCGACACCACTAGATCCAATAATGGTCAAATTCTTACTAAAAATTTAGAACCTCACGATGTACTCAAGACGGCTGAATTTTTAATTTTTGTATGTAATCTTGAAGTAAGGATAAAACATGAAAATTGCTGTGACTTAAGTTGCAGGTGTCTAAAGCGGTTTTTGTGACTCTCTGAGTAGCTGAAGAATGGAGCTGATGAATGGCGATTTTGTGAACTGTTCATTAGTCAAAGACTGATTGAAGGAGTAGTTTTGAGGCTCCCCTGCCATATTCATGGAAATGATCGAGTAGACTCCTCCAGAGTTGCGATATAGGACTACCACGTATACAGTAGAAGAAGCTGTATCAAAGGAAATAGTTAGCCTAAGATAGAAGCCCGTCTGGCACTCAGCTTTGACTAAGGTGGCATACTGAATGATGCTGTTCACCTTCTGAGTTAGGAAAGATAAGGCAGTCAGCACATCAGAATTTTTAAGAGGATCACTGATGACTTGGTAGGCTGCTAGAGAAGGTCCTTGCTGCTAAGCTTGAGAAGAGGTGGTTTTGCTGTTTTCGTTGTATATTTTATAGTTGATCATCATGTTACCTCCTTGAGTCTCAACAACAACATCGAAACCTAGCTTCTAACCGTTCTGTCTTTGATAAACCAGGTAGAATCCTTTGTTTGTTTGCTTTGAGCTGACAATATCAACCTTTTCAGCAGCAAAATGTTTGGTTCGAATGTCATTATCGATGAATTTGACAATGTCAGACGTGGATGATGAAGTTGATACAGGTGCTTGGTCACTTTCTGATCTCATTCCCAGCTTCTTCTGACTCTCCATCACCTCATTACTTGACTGAACTTCCATTATTTTGAACTTATTGGTCTGAAGGTCCACGTCTGCCAAGTACTTTTTTTATGCCCAAATAAAAGTATATCGTGCCTGGGTCTTTGTACTTTCTTTTCTGATCTCAATTGGCACATCTTTTGGCTGAACTTGCTTCACAATGAAATTATAGATAGGGTCCACATATGTGTCTTGATAAAGATCCTATTGACATTTGGCCACTTTGAGACAAATTGAGCACTTGGGGGTCTAATTTGCCCACACTAATGCCAAGAGAAGCACGATGAAGACAAGCTTCTTCATTTTCCAAATAGAAATTAATATAAACTGGAATTCTAAATCAAACGAATAGAATCAGACATTCATTATTATAACTATGACATCAATGTTTAGCCAGCTTGACTTTCAGGTGATGAAATTTGTCAGTAAAGCTGCTTATCCTGTAAATAGGACCCGGAGTCTTCTCACTCTGTTTGGAAAAATCTGTCTTCGGCCCGTAGCCAAGAGCAGTTGCTCTTTTGTTCTGCTTCTGCAAATCTTACTTCAACTCATAGGATTGAGGATTAGGTTATGATAATTTTGCTTTTGCCGCAATCTGAGAAAACAAGGGCAAACGTTCATGCATCTTGACCTTAGGAGCTGTATTTTTTCCTTCAGGATTTAGATAGTAGTGATTCGGTCCAGGATTACTTTTTACTTGATAGCTGTCATGGACAGATTTTCTGTAAGGAGTATATGTTCTTTCATATCCCTTCCAGCTAATTCCAAATGTTTTTCCTTCTCTCATGCTCAATACTGAGCTTGATCTTCTGTGTCCTTCTTTGTCAAGATTATAGAAAGGACATTGTTTAGTTGAAGAGTTCACGCCATGAGTATAGACATCTGGAACACTCATCTTCTTCCCAAAGCCCAGAGAGGTTGCTCTTTTACTCAGCATTGAAGGAATTTTGTATTGTTGAGCATCTTGATATTACCTTTTAGGTGCAGAAAATCTTTTACTTTTGCTAAAATGATGAAAGGAGGGGGAATGTCTGAGAGTGGATGCAGAAATATTCCAATCAGGCAAATATTTGCCCATCGGAATGCTGCCGTAGCGAGCAGATTGAATCCCTGGTTTTATGATCTGTGATTTAACCTATCTTCCACTGCCTAAATTCATAACATCTGAAGCATAATTGGTATGTTTCGAAGTGTTGTTTTTGTGGAGCTAAGTTGAAAGGTTGGGAGTCGATGTGTGCATGAAGACAATAAAATTATATATAATATTGTGAGATATTGTTTGATCTGGGCTGAGGAAATTTTGTACAATTATTTTGTAGGCGTTCTCTTTCCTCCTCTTGTTCTCTGTTTGCCAGAAATCCCCAGACGATATATAAATAATCTTACCTTTACGTCATACTAATAAAGAAAATGAAAAGCTATTCCTAGCGTCAGTACACACACATCAAAGATCGTCGCACTGAATCCTAAAGACTTAAACAACATGAAGAGGTTGAGAAAATAGTCTCTAATAACATCAAAGCCTTCAATATAGAGTTGACCTCCAAGAAGAAAGTGATGTATATCCCCAGCGAAAGAAAAAAAGTTGATCTGGGTAGGGGTTGGTACTGCTATATTACTGACAACCAACTGTTAAGAAGACATGCCATACTCACTCTCCACGGTTCTCCTGGAAATCATATCGAATGGGCTGGACTATAGACTTAAGCAGGAGGAGCGTATAGATGGATCAATCTAACTCTCCCAGGTTTTGACGGTTAAGATGAAAGACGTGGAGACTATAATGGCTCATGTGAGCATTTTTCTCAACTCATAATCAAACTACTCTCCTACTTGAAGGTACCCAAGATCATTCTTTGTGCTCACTCCATGGGAAGCATCTTTTCAAGCTACTTCATCACCAAATATCCATAAATAGTCGAAGGGTACATCAACATCACTGGTATTGTAGACGATTGGTATGTCGGACTACTGACTTTTTTCCAGACTACAGTCGCATAGCATGGATACAATACCAAGTAATGGCGAGACAAAAATCGACTCGATAATGATAATCACAGAGCCATCATGTACAATCTTTTCCTGAAGACAGCTGAGAGCAGATCATTCGGACCAGTAAAATTTCCTAAGTTGACTCCAAGCTAATACTTTGCCTATCTGAAA
>Ga0100378_1003747_pt1 | contig 14452 bp, 20 predicted proteins | sample CryGeymeta201502_FD_81535 | JGI IMG/M metagenome (GOLD analysis project Ga0100378, IMG submission 81535) | Groundwater microbial communities from Crystal Geyser aquifers in Utah, USA - Crystal Geyser metaG 2015-02 | ecosystem: Environmental > Aquatic > Deep subsurface > Groundwater | place: USA...
AACATTTTGGGGATTGGGGATTGGGGATTGGGGATTGCCCAATCCCCAATCCCCAATCCCCAATCCCCAAAACTAATTAACCAATATTTAATCCAATATTTAATCTAATAAATATTATAAAAATTATATAAAAATTATATTATAATTATATTATAATTATATTAATTTTAATGGGAAATGCTGAATCACAAACAGAAGATGATTCTAGATTCTTTGGATATAGAATATATAAAATATTTAAAGATGGACCAATTTCATTTACAGAGTCTAAAGAACTTGAAGATTTTATCATACCTCCAACAGAAGTTTATAATAATGAAATTAGCTTTATAGACTATATTAAAAAGCATGAAAATACCCAAATAGAACTTACAATTTACTCAATTAAAAAACGTTGTTTTAAAGAAATATTAATTACCCCAAGTCAAAATTGGGGTGATGGAAAATTAGGATTAATCGGAGCAAGTGTAAGACGAGAAGATTGGTCTACTGCACATAAAAATCTTTTACGAGTTTTAGAAGTCAGAGAAAACTCTATAGCTGAAAAACTTGGAATTCAAAGTTTAGACGACTATATTATTGCTATTCGTCCTGAAGAAGATGATATTTACACTTTAAATGTATCTGCAAATGATCCTTTATCAAACTTTACATATTTAATTAATAAATTTCGAAACAAGAAGATAGAAATTGTATTATATAATTCAAAAACTGGAACAAAAAATGTAAATTTAGAATTAAAAACAAATGAATCTCTTGGTTGCGATGTTGGTTATGGAAAACTTCATGAGTTTATAAAAGATAATGAAACAATAATGAAAATGCATAGTCAAGACTTGAAAGAAATAGAAATGATAGAAAAGAAAGAAAATGAAATAGATAAAATAGGAGAAAAGAAAGAAGAAAATAAAGAAGGAAGAGAAGAAGGAAGAAAAGAAGAATTAAATAAAGAGAAAGATGTTTTAATAGAGAAAAAAATAGAAAATAAGGCAAGAATTGAGGATAAAGAGAATAATGAAGAAGATATAATTATTCAAAGTATCCCTAATATTCATAATTACTAATTAGTTAATAGATAGCTTAATAAATATTATAAATTATACATTACATTAATTTTATATTATTTTTAATTGATAATGGATAAAAATAAAACTAATAAAATAAATTTATTTGACGAAGACTTTGGAATTAGTATTAAAGAATTAAAAAAGATAAATGGAAAGAAGCCAAAAAAATCGAATGAAAATAATATAAATACAATAACAACTAGCAGTACAACAAATAACTCATCTGCTTCTAGTTGCCTAAATTTAGGTCCACATAGTAAAAAAAGGAAGATGGACCAAGATTGTATGAGAAAAAAGTTTAAAGGAAAAGTATTCAAATATCACACAAACAAGATTAATAATTTAAATAGAGGAAAGTTTAAAATAAAAAATATTGTAAAAAAATGCACCAGCAATATTACAAAGAAGTTAAATATTGAATTATTGAATAAACTAATGTATGATATTTATAAAGACTATTCTAACTTAAACAAACTTAACAGTAAAAGTAAAGGTATATTAATAACTAAAGAATCAACTCAATTTAATATTACTTTCAAACAAGTAATAGAAAATTATATAAATAGTGAAGATTTTGAAAAAGATATTGATAGTGAAAGCATAGAGTATAAGAAAAAGTATAAAGATACAGCAAGTAATTTTATTGCATTTTATGAAAAGTCTAAGAATAATAAACAAATTGATCTAGTACTCAAAAAGCCAAGAAAGTTAGAAATAAAGAAAAGCTAACTAGAAATTTATACATACTCTATGTTTTTTTTCATAATTTTTACATCTCGCAACAATTAATTATTTTTATTATAAGTTTATAAATAGTTTATTATTAAAAGAATTATATAATAATTTATAATTATTATAACTTTACATAAGAAAAAATATTAAATTTATAAATACTCTACAACTTAACTTAGTTTTAGTTTGGATGCTTCATACATTTCTTTTGTTCCAAACTTAGTTCTAACTGCCTGAAGTGAAGAATTCGGAATATTCTCAACCAAGAAACATATATCTTTTACACATTCTTTTAATTCAACTTCTCCAAACGAAGTAAATTTATAAACATCATGATAGTTTTCATATTTTTTCATCTTTAATACCATATAACCAACAGTACAAGCAATTAACGAAGGAGTATATTTATTCATTCGATTATCGAGTAAAAATATTTCAAGCAAGTACCTTCCTAAACATATTTCATTGTCGAGTAAGCCAAAATATTGAATGATATAATCGAAAAACTTATTACTAGAAGCGATTGTAACATTAAAATCTAACTCTTTCAAAATGTCATATTCCATAGCTAATATTTCCTCTTTTGTAAATGCTTTATCAGTAATATAAACGAAATCTCTAATATCAGGAGCGTATATCTCTTCATACTTACAAGAAATAAGTAAAGCACTTACACCTAGTAGTTGAAGCTTTGTCCTTAAAATTGATTTTTTGCTGAGATATCTATCAATTACGTTAATTGTAAGGAATAGAGTTTCATTAAGAAGTTTAAACTTCAAGTGTACTTCAATAATCCAGTCAACTAATATAGCTCTCATCTTTTCGTTAATGTCAGTTTGACTTTTCATATATCCAGGATTAGGTTTAATAATAGTTTCTTCTTTTACTAAATTATGGAAGATTTCTTCCATGTAAACTGAAGGAATTTGTGGATTACTACTTTCTTGAAATTTAAATTTTTGCTTTTCTTCTATTGTTTCATAATAAACTTTATTATCATTTTCCCCGGGGAATTTTGTTGATTTCTGTGCTTTATGCTCGATTCTTTCTTCAGTAACCATATGTTCTATAGTTTGCATTGTTTCTAAATGTTAATAAAATATTTACCAGCGTTTGAATTAGAAATTAAATTTGTATTTTTTATAGAAGGTTCTGAAACTAAGGCTTCGTTTTGTTCGATATCAGACACTGAATTGTTTGTATGATGGACCATAGTAATTGATTTTGTTGAGTTTGGAACTGGAATTGATGGGTGATAGTTGTTGTTTTTAACATGTAATATAGTATTACTTGAGTTATTAGCAATTTTACTATCTTTTGCATACGGAATATTAACTCCTGCAGTTGAACCAGATCCAGATATATGCCCGGAAATTGAATTATTTGAGTTTAAAGACTTGAACTTCAATGCTTTACTTTTACTACCTTGACTTACTTGATTATACAACAAGTGAGGAGGATAATCTATTTCAGTTCCATCTTTGCTTACTAAATTTTCCTTATTGGACATATTATTATTTCTTGCCAAATTTCCTTTTCCTGATAAATTAATTCCATAATCTTTATCTTTTAGAATTTTCTTTTTGTTTTCAATAGAGTCTACATAATAATTGTTTTCTTTATTCTTGTAAGTATTTTCTTGAGTAATGTTAGAATTTCTTTCGTAATTCTCTTTAGAATGAGAAGTATTGGAATTATAATTAGGAGTTAGTTTTCCATTTTTTGTAAAACTATTAATATTAGAATTATAATGAAGTATTGAAGATCCTGAGTTACCATCATTATTATAATTTAAATCTGGTTTTATTACATTATTCTTAGATAAGTTTGAAGTAGGAGGTAAACTTCCTTTAAATATTTTGTTATTAAGCTTATTTGCAGCATGTATCTTAGCCATTGAGTTTATGTTGTTTAGACTATGAATGGTGTTTATGTTATTTGACATTGAACCCTTAAATTACTTTATTATTTTACCTTTTCATTATTGTTTTCGTTTGTATGGATCATATATTTGTTTTTTATGTAATCTTTATCCTTTGATTTGTTGGTAATGTCTTTTCCGAATTCTCTGTAGCTGTCAGGGGCATTACTGTTAGAGCCAGGGATATTCAGTTTTATCTTAAATTGATTTTCCTTATTATAGTCAAAAGATGGCTAATGTTAAGATAATAATACTTCATTTAATCTCTCCTGCTTCCTTTCGTGGGAATTTTTAATGTTTTTAATCAGACTGCTTACTAGGTTTTTAGAGGAATTCATTTTGATTCAATTGATTTTTAATAGGAAATTTAATAAATAAAAAATTCAAATTCAAAATTTAATAATTAATAAATTATTTTTATATGTAAATAATTTAATAAAATTTATTAGAATAAAATTACATATAAAAGATAATTAAGTTAAATTAGATCTATTACTTTAATATTATTAAGTTGTTGCTAATTTATTTAGGCATTTTTTTAATATTCAAAAATCCAAGTCCTAATAGTGATTTACTTTCAAACTTTATAAATTTAGCACTAGTCCTAGCTAATTTAACAGTTGTGATAACTCCAGAGAAATTACTAGGTAATGCTCCAACATTTTTATATGTTACATTGTCTATACTAGTACTAATAGCAGAACTTACTCCATTTCCTGGGGTCCAAAGGGTTGTATTTCCAGTCCATCCAGCAACTTCTATTTCTTCGAAGTCCCATGTATCGTTAAGTTCAAACATTATCATTCCTGGGGCCTTTGCGCAAATTCCTTTTTTCGTATCTCTGTCTAATAAATCCTCAATACTTTGAGTACCACATAAAGTCTCTCCACTTTTGTATTCTCCTGAAATTTCAAATCTAATAGGGGTAATATCTTTTACGTGATATGATATAGTCTGGGCAAGATCAGACATCTAATAAAAGTTTATTAATAATTTTACTTCAAAATACTCGACTTCGATAAGAAGTTCTTCTAATTCTATCTTTTTAAATCTTTTTAAATTTAATCTATCATATCTAAGATAATCGAGAATATAAACAAAGTAAGTCGAAAATCTATCAAAGAAAATTTCATTTTTAGGATCAAACTTTTTTGAGATTAAAATTTTGTAGAATAAAGTATCTTTAATTTTAAGTAATGTTTCAGCTTTTGTTGCGAATCTATCTCCTCCTATATTTAATTTGATGATATCAGTGATATTAACAGAAATTTGTGATGCTTCTTTATCCATTTTTAACCATTTTTCTTCTCTAATAGCTAAGTCATTCATTTGTTCAGTAAATTCTTTTGTTAAAGTCTCTAAGTCATTTTTAATAACGTTTAAATCTTCTTTAAGGTCTCCAGAATACATTTATTTTATATAAATATAATTAATTATACTCTTAATTATAATATAAACTTTTGCTAAGATTTTAATAGTTATTATTTTAATTATATGTAAATAATAAAACTAGTTAATTCTATCAATTAAAATAAGCAAAATTAAAATTTGCTCAAATTATGTCTATAATAAATGGATTTAGTTGTTGTATATTCTTGTATTGCTGCTTCTCCATTATCTCTTCCAAATCCACTCTGTTTCATTCCACCAAATGGAACATTATATGGGGTTACATTATAGTTATTAACCCAAATTGTCCCGGCGTTCAAATTTCTTACTACATATTCACAAGCAGCAGAATCGGTACTAAAAACAGATCCAGCTAGTCCGTATTCTGTATCATTTGCTCTATCTAAACCTTCTTTTAAAGTTTTAAAAGGTTTCATTACCACTAGAACTGGTCCGAATATTTCCTCTCTTGCTAACTTAGAACTATCAGGTACATCTCTGAATATTGTAGGGGCTACAAAATATCCTTTTTGGAATAATCTTGTTCCTCCACACACTTTTTCAAGTTTTTCTACATTTAAGCCGTGATCAATATAACCTAATACTCTTTTAAATTGTTTTTCGTTAATCAATGGTCCCATAAAGTTTCCCTTTTGAAATGAATCTCCAATTTTCATTTGACTGACTCTTTCATTTAGACGCTTTATAAATTCTTCATAAACCCCTTCTTGAACATAAATTCTTGTTCCAGCAGAGCAATTTTGAGCAGTATTTCTGAAAATTCCATCAAAAACCCAAAATGATGCAAGATCTAAGTCAGCATCATTGCAAATTATAACTGGAGATTTTCCTCCTAGCTCTAAAGTTATTTTTTTCAAATTAGAATCAGAACTATTTTTCATTATCATTCTTCCTACTCCTGTAGATCCAGTAAATGAGACTTTTAAAATATCTTTATGCATTGTCAATCTATCTCCAGCAATATGACCATATCCAGTAACAACATTAACTACTCCTGCAGGAAAACCTACATCTCTAAATAAGCTACATAATTTTAAAATTGTTATTGGGGTTTCTTCTGATGGTTTTAATACAATTGTATTTCCTGCAGCTAAGGCTGGGAATAATTTCCAAGCAGCCATAAGTAATGGATAATTCCATGGGGAAATTAAGCCAACTGGACCATATGGAACTCTTCTAGAATGGATAGTATAATCGTCGAAGGCCGTGTAAGAATTTCCGAAGATTTTATCACTCCATCCTCCATAATATCTAATAACTCTAACAACTTCTTCCATATCCTCAACAGCATCTGTATAAACTTTTCCATTATCTAATGTTTCTAAAAAAGCAAAGTCTTCAATTTGGGACTCTAATTTATCAGCAAGGTTCATAAATAGTTTTACTCTCACATCTAGAGGAGTTAAACACCAACCTGGAAAGGCTTTTTTAGCAGCGTCTACTGCTAAGTCAATATCACCTTGCCTACCTTCTTGAATTGAGCAAATTACACTCTCATTTTGTGGATTAATAACTGGAATTGTTGTTTTTGATAGTGAATCTACATATTTATTGTTGATAAATAATTGAGTATAATAATGAGTTTCTTTATTTAAGTGAGTTTTGATTTTTTCAATTCGTTCCCAATCCATAATTAAAATATATAAAAATTAAAATACATAAATTAATAATTGTATTTTATGAAAAATCATGTAATATATGTTATCTTAATTTATTCAAATTTAATGTTAATAAATATAAATTATAAAAAATGGAAGAGTACTCCAAAAAGAAAATTAAAAAGAGGAGGAAAATTTCAATAAACTATGATAAAAGCGAATTAATATTAACAAATAGTTTATTAGATGACAAAACCAATTTAAAACAAAGTTTAAAATCTTGCAGTTCAATTAGCATTCCTTTAACTTTTAATAATTTTAATTATTTGAAATATGAAATTGAGTCATGGAGTTCCTATATTGGAAGTTATCATCCTAAAAATATTTTAAACGACCTTCCTGATGATTTAACATCACGCTGGAGTTTAGACTATAAATCACAAAATGAATTTTTACTTCTTAAACTAGAAAAAACATCAATAGTTTTTTTTGCTATTTTTGGTAAATCAAAAAAGGAATTCGAAGAAGGACCTAAAACTATCCTTAAAGATTTTAAACTATATGCAGGTTTAGAAAAAGATAATATGGTTGAAATATTGCATTCAGGACTTAATAATGATAATGAATATGAAACTATTCCGGTAAAATACGAATATGAAAATTGTCTTATGCCTTCAAAGTAATTTATTGTTTTATTTTAATTGACTTTAAGTTATATTAAAATAGTACCAATACGTCCTTGGGAAGAAAAATTTAATATCAGTATTTGGTACTTTAATTTAAAAGGAATTGATAATGATCTTGTTGTCAAGAAGAGCATTAAAATATTAAATAACAAAAAAGATTATGAATCAATGATAAATTGCTTAAACTTTTTAAAAAAGAAAAGGTTAAATAAATGCTGTAATCTATTGCAAAAATCAGTTAAACTAACTGAAGAGAAAAAAATGATGAATAAACTTTACAACTTATGTATAGATGGGAAATTCAGTGAATGTATAACAGAGTTAAGTAAACCTAATTTATTTCAAAAATATATTAACAATTCAAAAATAACATACAAATGGAAAAGAGTTGATTTAATGGAAAAAGAGGCAGAATTTATTTTAAACTTTTTAAGTAAAGAGCAAAAGCACAATACTGATAAAGTAATAAACAATATTAGACTTGATAAAAAAGACAAAGAGAAAGAAATTGCTGATGTATTAAATAATAATTTACCAAATAATAATGATTTATTTGATGATGATGAATTCTTAAATATGGATGGTAACCAAGACGGTATATTTTAACATAATATTTAGATATATTTGATTTCTTTGGAAGCAATTGTGAAGAAGAAATTAACGAAACATATGAGTATCCACAAGGGAGAGGTGGTCATAGTATGGTAATAGATGACCAAAATAATAAAATTTATTTACTTGGAGGATATAATGGTAAAAATGATCTAAGCGATTTTTGGTGTTATGATATTATAAAGAATGAATGGAAAGAAATTTCTCAAAATACAAAACTGCAAGGAGGTCCTGGGGAACGTAGTTGCCATAAAATGGTTTTTGACCCATTTAATTCAGTTATTTATGTATTTGGAAAATATTTAGAAGAAAAATCAATTAACAAAAAAAGTTTAGATGATTGTGTTTATGTTTATAAAATAAATGATAATAAAAGTAACAAATGGGACAAAATTAAAAGTAAAGTTAAAAGTCCAGGAACTGTATATGATCATCAAATGGTAATTAACAGTAAAAGCCAATTAATATACTTATTTGGTGGTAAAGAATTAGTTTATTCAGGAGATGTAAATGCAATTAATCAAGGAAGTCAAGAAAGTAATAATATTGCAAATAATACTAATAATCAAAATACAAATACTATAAGTAGTAGTAATACAATTAGTACAAACAATCCCATACAAAGAACTAACTCCCAAACTAACACAAATACTAATCCTCCAGGAGAAACAACAGAAAATCAAACAACAATTAATAATACTTCTTTAATAAATAAAAAAAGTAATTATATTAATTTTACTTTAATTAGATACTTTCGTTGGCATGTGGGTATTCGATCTTAAAACTCTTAGTTGGGAACAGCAATTAATAAATAACACAGACCCTTTAAGTATTAAATTACAGCCTAGAGCTCTTCATTCAATGATTTATAAAAGTGAAACTAATAGCTTAGTAATCTTTGGAGGATATAAAACTATAAATACTCACAATTCATTCAGAGCTAACAATACTAGTCCTAATTATTTTAGTCTTTTTGACATGAACATATTTAATATTGATATGAAGGTGATTAATCAAATTAATAATGATTTTTCAAAAGTAAATGGACCTGATGTAAATATAATGAATCCTGTATATAATAAACTTAAAGACGAAATAATAGTGTTTGGTGGGAAACTTATCCTTAATAAAACTAGTGATATGGATAAAATTAGTAACAAAATTTGGGTTTATTCATTTATTACTGAAAAATGGTCACAAGCTGAAAAAAGAGATGATAAAACAAATTGTAACTTCTACAAAATGATCAAATGTGATAATTTATATCAAGATTTATATAATTTTAATCCAGTGAAAAACTTAGAATATCAAAATTATTTGTATTATTAATTTTTAATCAAAGTACTAAATTTACAAAAGACAAAAACAAAATTAGTCTTGAAAGCTTAGATGCTGAATTATTTAATAACCCAGTTCCAAGATATGCACATACCTCTGTTTTCTCAGAAAAATTAAACTCATTCTTTATTTTTGGTGGTAATCCTAACCTAAAAAGGAATCAAAATAGTATATTATTTTATTAAATTTATAGCAAGATTAAATGATTTATGGAAATGTTGTCTTAATAAAATAGAAAATAATGAAGTTTTGAAAAGAATTAGTTTATTAATTTGGAAACAATATTATTATGAACTTTGCTATGAAAAAAAATATGAAGAGGCATTAAACATTCTAAACAATAATATCCAAGATTTAATTGATATGACAAACACAGCTCAAAAAAATGAATTTAAAGAACTATCTAAACATTTAATTCCAAATCTATCTCTTAAATTGATTAAAGATGTGAAGAAAAACCAAGTAATAAAAATGAGAGTTACATTGTATGAAGAAATTATAAAATTTATGCCAAGTGATAAAGCAATATAATTAAATAATTTATATTTTTTCTTAGTTATTATAGTCATAACAATAAATAATATAATTATAATTTACTGAATAAAATTAATATTCTAATAAAATCAATTTACTATACACTTGTTTATGTTATTTAACTTATTAAAAATTAGCCTTTAAAAAATATATAAGTTTATCATAAAATGCATCATTTTCATAATTCTCTAATACTATAACATACATAATTTGACAATTAGTAAAACTATTAAAACTTCTTTTTCTTCCTTTTTACCTTTTCAGCTTTATCTTTTTCAATTTTCAATTTTTGCATGTCCTTTACATTATTATGATGTAAATCATTTAAATCAGTAATAAGTTTTCTTTTGCGCTCTTCCTTCAAAGCTCTGTTTTCTTTCTTTAGTAACTTCATTTCATTTATTTTAGCTATTAATTCCTCGTTTTCTTCTCTCCTTAATTTTTTTAACTCTTTTATCTTTTCTGTTTTTTTATTATTTTCTTTAGTTTTTAAGTATTCGTTTTCTTTTTTTATTTTCTCAAAGTTTTCTTTTAGTTCTGAAATATTACAATTTAAATCTCTTAAATCTCTTAAATTTTCTTTATTTGGTGAAGTAATATCATTATCTAAAATTAATATAAAATAATACCTATAACTATACTCTCTGCAATTTGACATGTTTTTAAATGTTCATAATAATTATACATTGTTAAATTCGGATCACCACACCAATTTTCACATTCTACTTTAACTTCGCATAGTAAATTTTTAACATCATCTTTAATCTCTTCAAAATCCTTCGAATAGCATTTTCTATCAGGACAATAGTTATTATTAAGCTCAATACATTCTATACAGTATATTTCTTTACATCTTGAACATGATGTTGCGCCAAACAAATAGTTTTTACATCTCAAGCATTTTAAAAAGTTTTTGATTTCAGAGAAAAGAGCTTTTGATTCAATCTTTATATTTTGTTTTCTAAGTTTTCCTACAAAATTAGCATAATCATCATTTGACTGTTCAGAAATACTTAATTCTGATCTACAAGAATGAAGGTATATACTCTCAGCTAATGATTTCGAGCCAAGAGATGATAAATCAAAAGAAGGCTGTTCTGCATTTAAATTTAGTGAATTTGTTGAACTAAATAAAAGGTCGTGACGAATTTTATCAAAAGTTTCTGGGTATTCAATTAATTTAGATTCTACTTCACTATTGTAGATTATTTGATATTCCTTATTATGTAATTTATTTATTTTGATTTCTTTTTCAATAAATTGAAGTAATTCGTAATAGTTAATAATTTGGTATATATCAACATGAATTGTTTTACTTTGTTCTGTTCCTTGATAGTTAAAGGTTACCAATAGATTAATAATTTTTAAGTTATCAGTTTTTTTCATTTATTTTAAATTATTATCTTAATTGTTGATTTAAATAAATTAATAAAAATTTAAAATAGATCGTGTAATTTTAGCAGTAAAAATTATACTTATAGATTATAAGTTGATTATATTAGATGAAATTCTTTGAAAACAACTAAATGTAGCTTTCAAGCTACAATAGTTTTAACAATCAGATTTAAATATAGTTATAAGTCATATTATTAATATTTACTTTTTCTTATCTTTTTAAATAATAATTAGTTACATTAATTGTATTATTAATTCAAAATAATTAAAATTTATAAATTAACTCATAAAAAATTAATATATAAAATTAATTACACAATTTTTAAATCTTTATATTCATCATCAACATGAAAGACTTCATTTTTTGGAACATTTGTATAGCTATGAGAATTATTCCTATTTCTTTTTTGTGAATCACTGTCTTCCTCGACTTCATCAATTTTATTAGGTTCTTTTATAAAAAATTTACTTAAACTTATACGCTGATTGTTTTCTTGGACTTCAGCTTCATTACTATCACTTTTATTACAGTCAGAATCTGAATTATTATCATGATTATCATTTGAAATATCTCTTTCTTTTTCGTTGTCCTCAATTCTTTCTAATGTATTTGAATCTAAAAATTTTCCAGCCAACATTGCGCTTATTCTAGTAACTGATGAAATATCACTTCTACTTCTATTTCTCTCTATAAATTGTGTAAGTAAAACATTATCCTTAACTTTATAATTCTTTATTCTTATTATTGTTGCAAATGTTATAAATATAACTCCAGTTGCTGAATAGCACATAATTATAAACAATGCTGCCCTAGGTGAACCTTTAGCTTCAAAAATTGTAAAAAGATAGCCATATAAGAAAGGAGCAGGTAAATAACCTAATAAACTTGATATAACGCTTGTAACTGAATTTCCTATAGCCTTTAAGTCATTTGGTAGTGAACTTATGATTAATCCTAAATAAATAAAATAAATACCAGTTAAAGTAGGTAATATTCCTCCACCAAAGAATAATAAAAGCCATAAATTGATATCAAAATATATTAAAGTATCAAAAAGTACTATAGGTAAAGCACAAGCTGATGCAAGAATTGAAAAAATTAAACAAACTAATAAAGAATATTTAGATTCATATCCACCAATCTTATGAACAACAAATCCTCCAAATAAAACTCCAGCTGTAGGTCCAGTAATACAACAAACAGCAAATGATATAAAAACTGGAGTATCATCTATTTTTAAAACTAGCCTAAGATAATCTGAAGCCCAAAATTGAATGGCTGTTATAATAAAAAATAAATTTGCAACTGCTAAATTACATAAAATATACACCTATTTTAAATAATGATAATATACTTTATATGTTAAAAGCTTTAAGAATTTTGAACAGAATAGTTTAATTCCTTTTTCTTTATTATTTAAATCATCTCTATGTTCATAATATAAAGTATCAATTGAATAGTTTCTACTTCTTTCTTGTATACTATTTCTTTTTTTTGCATGATGAGTAGCAGAAAAATATTTATTTGGAATAAATAGAGTAATAATCATTAATATTGTTGATATGATACTTTGAATTATAAAAGCATAAATCCAACCCAATGAATCTTTAATTAACGATGTTAAAATATATCCTAATACCACTCCTAAAGGTACTCCAATTTGAAGAAATGTCATGAGTTGTGTTTTGCTCTTCTGAGGACTAAATTGATCGACCCATACAGGAAAATATATAGTAAAAAAGGACTATAATATTAATGTAAATTTATACTTGAGCCATACCTACAATGATTCTATTCATTAACAAAAATACTTCATTCTTAACAAGAGCAAATGTACATAATCCAATTGAATTGACTAGTAAACAAGTACATAAGAAAAATTTTCTATGTATTTTTGTTATCAATGCTAATACAAGAATAGCACCTAATTTAATAATTATAATAATATACCTAGTAAATTTCCAAAATAAACCATTGAACCAAAAACTCCTAACATTGCCTCTTCTATGTCCAAATCTGCTTTAATTTCTTTTGTTACTGCTGGCATTATACCATGATCCATATTCATTACTAAATTAGTTGTCATAAAAAGAACAAATATTAAATATCTGCTTTTTCTACTATATTTTTGAGGTTTCTCTTTTATTTTATCTTCAGTTTTTTCTGATTTATTCAAATCTCTAGATTCAAATTTATTTTCTGATGTAAATACGTCTTTTGATAAAGGAGCAGCATCATTTTCTGTAAAACCAGAAGTATTCATGTTTGAGTTTATATTTTGTTTTGTATCAACTGTATGTGATCTGATTTTATCTTTTTCTAAACTACTTTTTTCATTCATTCAATATTAATATAATTAAATAATTTAATAATTATATTATTTAATAAAAAGGAAGAGATTATTAATGATTAACTTATTAGATAAATTTGATTTAAAATACTCAAATTATATTCATAACTTAGATTTAAATCATGTTGAAATTATAATTTATTCTTTCGGACGTATTTTTAATCCTGATTTTATATTTAGTTATCTAGTATTAATTCTTATCAGTAAAACCTTTATTTCAAACAACATTATTGAATTTATAAAAATACTACTAACTGTAATTATAGGACTTGTTATTACTTTAACTACAAAAAAATATTTTGGAAGACCTCGCCCAGAGATTAATAAGGAAGTTTATAGAGAATTTAATTTAAGAAAGCATGAAAATAATAACTCAATGCCAAGTGGAGATTCATTACAGGCAGCTAATTTTGCTATGATACTCTATTTATATTACAATATTTATTTATCTTTTATTCTTTTTCCATTTGTAATGTTTTCTAGGATTTATTATTTTTGTCACTATATTGGAGATACTTTTATAGGAAGTTTAATGGGAATATCTATTTCATATTTGATTTTTCTTTGTATTTAACTTTGATAAATAATTTATAAATTACTTTAAATTTTTAATTATTATAGTTTTTATTAGCTTATTTTTAATTTACAATTATACTATTTATTACTAATGAACTTTACAATAATTATTGATAATTATATATTTATGAACTTAAGTTAATTGGGGATTGGGGATTGGGGATTGGGCAATCCCCAATCCCCAATCCCCAATCCCCAAATAATTTAAATCAGTCTAAATAATAGTTAAATA
>Ga0100378_1003748_pt1 | contig 14451 bp, 2 predicted proteins | sample CryGeymeta201502_FD_81535 | JGI IMG/M metagenome (GOLD analysis project Ga0100378, IMG submission 81535) | Groundwater microbial communities from Crystal Geyser aquifers in Utah, USA - Crystal Geyser metaG 2015-02 | ecosystem: Environmental > Aquatic > Deep subsurface > Groundwater | place: USA...
ACTGGTGATTACCACATCAGCTTGCAAGTTCGCTTCGCTATAATAGTTATCGTCAATCGATACTCCTGGATCGGAAAACCCTTCCCAACGATACACTGTATTTGCAGCAAAACCATTTAGTCTGATTACAGGAGCTTCCCTATCTACCACGCGAACCAAGCGGGTTACTGGTAATGAAATATTTCCATTACAATCTTCGGTGGTATAGCTCAAAGTATAGTCGCCAAGCAGGGTAAGATCAGGTGTTTGATCAACCGACCAGATTTGTTGAGTACAATAGTTGTCTTGAACCTGAGCACCGAGCTCAATATATGACCCAAAGACATCAACGATAATTGTATCGGCGCCAATTAATTCTAAAGTTGGCAATGTTGTATCATCAACACGGACTGTTCTGGTTAGCATGGTAGTATTGCCAGAACTATCGGTAGCAGTATACGTTACTGTATACTCACCAACTTTATTCATTTCCACCATACTACTATCTACGATAACGGTAACATTTGCATAGTAGTTATCAGTAACCGTATAACCTGGGTCATTGAACATTGCATTCACCTCTACAGTCAATGGATTATTGCCGACCAAGGTCAATATTGGAGCGACATCATCAATTATATTCACTTCACGGGCTACGGAATCTTTGTTTCCTGAAGCATCTTCTACAGTAAACCACACATGGTAAGTTCCAATCACATTCAAGTCAACATTATCGGCTTGTTGCATTTGGCCAGTGAGGTCAATTAAATAATAATCCTCTGCAGTAGCTCCGGAATCGGTATAGCTTGTTCCTACTCTTATATCCATGCTAGCTGGACCGATTAAGGTAATAACGGGAGCGGTGACATCTGGAGTGACATAAACCACACGTAATACCTCAACGGCCACATTGCCGTCCATGTCGGTTACATTGTACTTAACACTATACGTTCCAACAACAGATGAATCCACTGTGTTAACCACATTTATCATTGAACTGATATCACCATCAATATTATCCAGCGCAATTGCTCCGGCATCCATGTATTGATAGCCCTTTTCAACCCAGACAGTATCTTGGCCGATTAAGCTGATTACCGGAATTTGGTCATCAATAATCACTTGCAATGGATAGTCTTCAAACTCTCCTGTAGGGTTAATTCCACAAGGACGATTCACATCTTGATCATAGCTAACTCCTACACGAAGTGTTGTATAGCCAATTGCGGCATTTTGAGGAACAACAAACTTCGTGGTATAGCTCATTTTAGAATTCGAAGCTTCACTAGCTACTTCCTCACCTGCATCATCAAAGTCTCCGTCATTATTCCAATCCACCCATACTTTTCTATTCAATGGGTCTGTTACACTTTGACGTTCAATATGGATTTCAATACTATCTCTCAATGCTACTTTTTCTGCAGGGAAGTCATTCAAATAATTGTTATACTTATCAACTCCCACACTGCTGTAGTTATCGATACCTCCAAACATTACACGGCTAATCGCCACATCTGAACTTGGACTACCAACCACGGGTGTGCAGTAGTCAAACACATCGATATAATCGACTTTCATCAAACTATCTGCTCCCACAGAATTTGCCACGAGCAGCTTCACAGTGTATTTTCCACTTTTAATAAACGAAACGGATAGTTCCTTCTCATCATCCGCTCCTAGAATATTCGCAGTTATCGCTGGGCTAATACTCCATTTATAGGAAGTACCTCCTTGGAAGCTACTATCCATCAAAGTAATAGTAGTTAATACTGGAACTTTCGTGCGGCTCGCATAGAAGCCAACCACCGGTGCTGTTGTTGGTGAAAATACCTGGATTGTTTTGTTCTCCGTATCTGTTCCTCCACAAGTTGTTACTGTTAACTCAATTGGATAGCTACCTGCAGTAGACCATACATAACGGTCGGATTCGTCCTTACCTCCGTCTAGTCCTGATTGAGCAAAAGGTGGATCAAAATCCCATAAGTAACTCAATATATTTCCTGGAGTTGTGCTCCTAAAGCTTACTTCTTGACCAATGAAAATACTGTCTGGTACAGAAAAGTCTGCATCAGGAACTGTTGCATTCAAATCTGGGGTTGTTGACCAATACGCAGTAAACCCAGCAGATTGTCCACTTCCATTTGTACGCCATTCAATATACATTTTTCCAGTGCTCGATACCAGTCCGCTAGCTCCTCCTGGGACATTTGAATTCCCAGTGAATGTACCAAGTAGAGAGCCTGTATTGTCTTCCCCCTCATACACACGAAGTATATCGTCTGCATCAGAAAGATCCCATTCAGTAAACTTAAGATTAACCGTACCCGCACATGGGCGAATTACAAAATTGCAATTGCTATTGGCTGTATAATTTCCTGAAACCCCTCCTTCATCGGTAAGGCGTCCGGCTGAAACTGAACTTTCTGATCCCGAACACATCATTTGATCATCGTTCACTGAGATATAGGCGTCTTTACACAACTTATTCCCTTGACCTACCCCATTGGCGGTTGTCAAACATATTTTATAGCTGCCTGAACTTAAGAACACCACCGTTGGATTGCTTACATAAGCATCACTGAATATGGCATCAAAGCTTGGCTCTGCTGTCCACTCCCATTGTGTCGCCCCGAAGTCTGACAAATCACTCAATTGGCTTTCTTCCAAAACATCTACAATAAGCTTGCTTGCCGTAAAGTCTGTAGAAGGAACACTGCTTGGATTAACTACTGTTACCATAACACTGTCTCGGCCAAAGCCAACACAGCTGCGAACACGTAATTTAATCTCATGGGTTCCTGTAGCAGCAAAGGCTTTCATAAAGTTCTCTTCCTTGCTGGATTGAACATTATCTATATACCACGTATAATCCAATAACACTCCTGCAAGAGGCTGGAATGCTGAATAGAATGTAGTTGGTGATGATATATAAATCGTGTCATCCAAGGCGATATCCGCTGATGGAGCTGGGGTAGCAAAATAAGACTCGTCTGCACCAAGTGTCGGAGCAAACTCACAACGCTCGTCTCCATCTGCATCAAAATAGAAGCCGGTAAACAAACCTCGAAGGTTGATTACACTTTGATCAATATGGAGATCGGTATTGCTGATGAAGTTTGGATCTTGGTTATAGCTATTTTCTTCATATCCAAAAAAGGCTTGATCCGCTTGATAGCTGGCAAAGTCTGAATAGCCAGTCCCGCCAAAATAAAATTGATTACCGCTACCCAATGACTCATAGTTATTATAGTCTAAGGTATCAAAACCTGCTGTCGTGTAAAGGGCATATGAGTTAGCTGATGTTCGGTAATTACGGATATGATTATTCAGCATAACAATGTCCGAGCCTCCATTCATTCTTACAGCATAACCAGAACTAACATTCACACTATTTTGAACAAAACGTAAATCACCGCCATTGGACGGGATATAAACCCCATAATCGCCTGTAGATACAATCTTGTTATTCCCTATAATCGTTGGTTTATTTTTATCATAGGTTGCTGCTGGATTCAACTGCGTCGCATACAATCCATAATCTTGAACATGAATCGTGTTATTCGTCAAAATTGGATTGGCCAAATATCCAGTGTATAAACCGTCAGCATTTGTATTTCGGTTGGTATTGATATAACAATTATCGACTACCAAATCCGCATTGTAATAACCATAAATTCCATAATAGTAATAATCTTCAGCGCGGCTATTCAACACTTGGTTACCTTCATTAGAGGCAGCAGATGAGATACCATATATTCTAATGGCATAATAGCCACCAGTTACATAAACACTATCCAGCACATCGAAGTTTCCATTATCTCCGGCCGTTGAATAGGAGGTTTTGCTTCCTGACCATACAATCCCTTCAAAATTCGTAGACGTTGAAGAAGTACTGGTGAAAACATCCACATTACGAAATGCATTGTGATCGGCTGTATTGGTGAACATGATGCCAATTCCATAGCTCGATCCTGCTGCACGAATCGTCAAATCACGGAATTCGATATAGTCGGCACCGTCCAGCATGACTGTTACCCAGTTTGCCGTACCTGTACCACTATTTGAAATTGTCGTTGTACTCTTACCAGTTCCAATAAAGCGAACAAGATTTGTAGCGGATACACCTGAAATTTCAGGAATTTCTACGGACTCGTTAAATGTCCCGGCTGATAGTAAAAAGTCAACCGCACCACTAACCCCGCATTCTTTTAAGGCATCAACTGCTCCAGATATTGTTACAAAATTCGTACTTGAAGCTGCCTGACTTGGATCAATAGTATAGGTACCATTCAGAATATTCGCACAAGGTGTTTTGTAATGATATGGACCTGCCCAGCTTGAGCTGTCTCCAGAAGCACAAATCTCACGTACAAAGAAATAATAATCCGTACGCTCTGTTAGTCCAGTTAGATACACGGAATCATTGCTAACAATTGTACCAGGGCCTGTTGGTGTAGTTGAACTCGTAGAATTTACATACGCCCAGGTATTTGCTAACGAGCCTGCATTCCAAAGTAACACAGCATTCGTTGCATTTAGATTGGATGAAGTTAAGTTAGTTGGAGGGGGTAAATTGGCCTGTTTAGAAGCCGTCGCCGTATCATTGACTACTGATGTATCGTTACCTCCATTCGGTGATGAAGTCCAAACTTTAACAAGATGAGCCGCAGAAGTAAAGGAATAAGTCCCGATATTAAGTTGCTTAGTCGCTGAACCGCTACCCCCAATTGTATCTAATACACCTACATACTTAAATGCCGACTGGGCAACCCCGTCAACACTCCAATTCAGAATTAGGCTATCGACGATATTGATACCGAAGTTTTGAACAGTCACCACTACTGGATGAGCTCCAGAGCAATAAACCGTTGGCGAATCAATAGATATAACGCCTACATCATTAAAGGCACCACTAGATAAAGTAGAAATCTCAATTATCCCGTGACCTGCCGAAGACGCAAGAGAAAAGGACGAGTTATTTCCAGAGCTAAAAGAGCTTCCTCCTCCGCCAGATTGTGTAGTTGCAACGGAATTTGTTTGTCCGGCACCGCCACCCGAGTAGCCACCGCCACCACCAGCACCGCGCCAGCCGGATGAAATAGCTCCACCGCCACCACCGAATCCACCAGGATAGGGCGTTGAGCAACTTACAGATTCACCACCTTCGCCTCCATTAAGAAAGCTATAGCCTGATTCTAACCCACCTGCTCCACAGGTATTGGTTCTTTCTCCATCAGTCAGAAATCCGCCACCAGCACCACCGCGGCTATTTCCGCTAGATACAGATATGCTTCCTCCGTTACCATTTGTGCCGCCAGCTCCAAAACCTGTATTACCAGTAGCCGTTGCTCCAGAAGTATTTAGGCTTGCATCCGTTGTGGAATTCGAAGTACCAGAATTTCCACCGCCACCACCAGCAATAAGCAGAGGCCTCACACGTAATCCATTATATGTGACATAGGAAGATGTAGCATCTAAAACTACCACGAAGGTTCCACCGCCACCGGTAGTTGATCCATCCGTACCATCCATTCCCATCTGACCAACAATGACCATAAGCGTATCACCGCCTGTTAGTAAAAACTCAGCGCTTGCATTTGCACCCATTCCACCACTGTTTCCACCACCACTTGCACCAGTTATGTCAAATTGATACAGCCCTGTTGATGGAATGATCCAGTATTGAATACCATCAATTGCAGCTACTGTTCCAGCCAAATTTGTGCTAGAATAGGCCGCGGTTACCTGCGCTTGGGATGGCCCTTGTTTTCCACTTGCCCCCGCATTTGTGAATGTATACGTTTGGGCGAAAGAAAGCCCACTTGCTAAGAAGGCAATACATAAAATACCAAGCTTTCGCATAAACTGCTGCGAGGCGCTTGGTCTCTTTTTAAACTTTTGTCTGTTTTTAATCATGGCTTGTTATTAAATAAATATCTCAGTTGAATAGACTGGAATTAATTTGTTTTCTAATTTGATCTTTAAATCCTTAGGGGCTTTTAATGAATTCTGAGTACAATGAAAGAGGATCCTTGTAATCGTCCATTTGGATAAATCAATACCTTTCTTTAAGGTATTACATTGTACTTGACTCCGATTATTATCTTGTATTTCCACTTAATTAATAGTCGCAAAAAATTACACTAGCTATAAACATAAAAGACAAGTCGTATCATCAAAAAATTAAACTTCGTATCAAGCACTACCCCCCCTAATTCATACAGTATTTTATACTCTCAAAGATAACCCATGCACGACTAACTAGTAAGTTTTTTAGACAAACAACCCCAAAAACTTGCACTAATTAGTACATTCAGTTCTTTATAAGGGATGATTCAATAGCTATTTCGGTCAGAAATCATTTGAGCAAATTCATTCGATTTCCGATGTATAAATATCCAAAAGGAAGTATAGATTTCCAGTATCAATTACCTTGATTCGTCACGAATTCAGCACTATACCCATGTAGTATAAGCAAAACAATCGCGCCTGTACCAAGCTGATTATCTACTTATTATTACTCTCAGTATATTATATATAACTAGTATAATTATTATTATTTACTAGGTATCTATATATTCGTGTACTAATCCTGATAAATGCCTTATAAAACCAACTTCAATAATTGGAGGAATAGAGTAATTCTGGTCATGATTTTTGGCCTTTTCCTTTCCTGTAACAATCCCAATAAAAAAAATCGACCAAACAAAAAAACTGAGCCAAAATCACAAAATGAGACTTCCATAAGCACACAACAAAGGGCGAATTTTACCGGTACCTTGTTGTCTGGTCACATAGCCCTGACAAAAAACCAACTATTTAAACTAAACGAAGAATTGGATTCTTTTTTTCAGGTTTCACTTGCTAATGTGAATATCAAAGGTGCTTCACTTCATTTCACAGATTTAACCAGTCAGCAAAGTTTCTCGATTAATGGAGACCTCAAATTTGTACCTGCATCGCTATTAAAACTTCCTATACTAATAGCTATTTATAAAATGGAAGAGCTGCGCCCAGGAACACTAAAAAAGCAGATATCTCATTTCAGCACACTACACAATGAAAAGAACTCCAACTTGATTGAAAATGAGTTCTTTCATTACCAACAAAACAAAATCTATACGGTAGAAGAGTACTTAGCTGTTATGATACGCTACTCAGACAATGATGCAACATCGAGTCTATTAAATTTTCTGGATTCTATACAGCCGGGATTTTTAGAAAAGGTTGAAGAAGAATTACAAGCCAGTATACCAAACACAAGCACAAATGTCGATGATATCGTACATGTACATCATTTTGCAACTTTCCTCAATGTGCTCTATGAATGTAAATACCTAAATCCTAGCAACTCAAACAAGGCTTTGGAACTGTTAAACACAAGTCGCTATCCACTTGGCTTCAGGAAAAAGCTACCCAGCTCTCTCCCAATTGCGCATAAATTTGGTGTACGCTTCACTGAAAACAACACCAATTCTAAGCCGTCAATACAATTGCATCAAGTGGCCATCATTTACCATCCCAAAAGACCATTTCTTCTCTCAGTCATGACCAAAGGCAGCAATATCGAAGATTTACGCACAGTGCTTCAAGAGGCAGCATTCTTGACATATTCTTATCTTGATCAACTACCAGATTAACATTTATTTGGATAAGACCGCGTACGAAGTGAACCACTCTCATACACGAACAATCGAATCTCAGCATTAGATGCTAACATATTAAAAAACGGGCACCCTTCTCAGCGTGCCCGTTTTTGTATTTATTCTACAAGATATTAGTCAATAACTTGCATTCTTATCACTTGGCTATATCCTTCGCTGCTCACTGCTACTTGATACACACCGTTTGCAAGACTTAGGTTAAGCGACATGGATTCAACACCAGCATTTGCACTGGTTTCAAAAACAAGTTTACCCATCATATCGTATACTTTAATTTGTGCTTTTTCGCTCAAAACCTCACCAAAGTTTAGACTTACATGACCATTCGATGGATTTGGGTATAGGCTGTATTTGTTGTCATTTACCCCTTCCGTAGAGGTAATGCTTTCAAGTACATTAATCGTTCTGCATACTACATTGGACGCATTCGATGAAGGATCCGTTACTTGATAGCACATGCTATAATATCCAACCCAATTCGGGTCAAAATTGCTTGTAATTACAATATTTGATTGAAGACTAGCCTCTGAATAATAGTTATCCGTAATACTCACTCCTGGATCTGTATAACCTTCCCAACGATAAACCGTATTTGCAGGAAATCCTAACAAACTAAGTTGTGGTGCTGTTCTATCCACTACCTGTACGACACGTGTTAATGCAACTGAGGTATTTCCGTTGCAATCTTCGCTGGTATAGCTAAGGGTATATTCTCCCAAGGTAGTCATGTCAGGCTGTTGGTCTACTACCCAACCCATGCTCAAACAGTAATTATCCTGAACTTGAACTCCTTGCTCATGGTAGCTGCCAAACACTTCAACGACGACTGTATCTGTACCAATTAAGCTCAAGGTAGGCGCCGTATTGTCTTCTACACTCACCATACGCGTTACCAATACACTGTTGCCTGAGCCATCGGTGGCGGTATACCATACAGGATAAGTCCCAACAACGTTGTATTGAATCATGCTGCTGTCAACAACCACATCTACCGTAGCATAATAATTGTCGCTCACGGTATAACCAGGGTCATTGAACATGGTATTTACTTCCACTGTCAATGGACTATTTCCTAGCAAAGTCAGCACTGGATTTACATCATCAATCACATTTACTTCCCGTGCAATCGAGTCACTGTTTCCTGAAGCATCCTCTACCTTATACCATACGTGATATGTACCGATTACTGCCAAGTCTACATTGTCACCTTGTGTCATAACTGAAGTCAAGTTCACTTGGAAATAATCTTCCGCTGTAGCTCCCGCATCTGTATAGGAATCATTTACGCGAACATCTACGCTAGATATACCATTTAGTGTAATGACTGGTGCGGTAATATCAGGAGTAACCATCACAATGCGTGTTACTTCCGCGGCTGCATTTCCATCCGTATCTGTCACATTGTATTTTACGGTATAGGTGCCAACCATTGAGGTATCAACCGTGTTGTTCACTAAAATAAGTGCACTCAGGTCGCCATCAATATTATCCGTGGCCATAGCACCAGCATCTGTGTACGAATAACCCATTTCCACCCATACGGTGTCCTGCCCTTGAAGGCTAATTACAGGAATTTGATCATCAACTATCACCTGAATCGGATAATCTTCAAACTCTCCCGTTGGGTTTATGCCACATGGACGATTCACATCTTGATCATAGCTTACACCAACACGCAGCGTGGTATAACCCAGAGTTGCACTTTGAGGCACCACAATTTTTGTTGTATAGCTCGCATTCGAGTTGGAAGCTTCACTCGCTACTTCCTCGCCTACATCATCAAAGTCGCCATCATTATTCCAGTCAACCCATACCTTACGATTCAGCGGGTCGGTGAGTGATTGACGCTCAATAGTCAACTCAATACTGTCTCTTAGTGAAACAATTTCAGCTGGAAAGTCATTCAAATAATTCGTGTATTTGGCTACACCCACATCACTAAAGTTATCTATACCTCCAAATTTCACGCGACTTATTGCTACATCTGAACTTATATTACCGACAACCGGTGCACAATAATCAAATACATCGATATAGTCTACTTTAAGCAAGCTATCCGCTCCTAGAGAGTTTGATACCCAAAGCTGAACACTGTATTTTCCACTTTTAACAAAGGAAACGTCTAACTCTGGACCATTATCTGCGCCTAAAATATTCGCAGTAACCGCTGGTGTAACCTTCCACTTATATTTCGTTCCGCCTTGAAAGCTGCTGTCTTTTAAAGTGATTTTAGTTAGTACTGGAACCTTCGTGCGGCTAGCAGTAAAGCCAACCACTGGAGCAGAAGTTGGACTAAATACTTGAATCGTTTTAGTTAGTGCATCACTTCCTCCACAGCTTTCAACCTTCAAGCTAACTGGATAACTACCAGCAGTGCTCCATGAGTAACGATCAGACTCATCATTACCCCCATCAAGGCCCGTTTGTAAGAATGGCGGATCGAAATCCCATTGGTAGCTTAACCCATCACCCTGAGATGTACTCATAAATCTGGCCACTTGATCGATAAAAATCGTATCCTGTGTTGTAAAATCTGCAACTGGCTTAGCTGCATTTAATTCTGGAGTTGATGTCCAGTAGGCAACAAAACCTGAAGATTGGCCACCTGGACTTGTACTCCACTCCAAATACATTTTACCTGAATTTGATACCAGTCCGCTTATTCCTCCTGGGATGTTTGAATTTCCATCGAACTTGCCAAGCAATGTTCCTGAATTGTCTGTACCGTCATAGATGCGCAACTCATCATCTGCATCTGACAAATCCCATTCTGTAAATCTTAGGGTTAGGGTACCGGCACAAGGGCGTATGATATAATTACAGTTGCTGCTTGCGGTATAGTTACCATTTGCACCACCCTCGTCAGTTAATCGACCTGCGGGATAAGTACTTTCCGATGATGAACATAACATCTGATCATCATTCACATTGATGTAAGCGTCTTTGCAAAGCTTATTTCCTTGCCCAACACCATTTGCTGTCTCCAGACAAATCTTGTATTCACCTGGTTGTAAGAACGCAACGGTTGGGTTAGCAATATAAGCATCACTAAAGATGGCATCATAACTAGGTTCTGCTGTCCATTCCCATTGTGTAGGACCATAATCTGAAAGATCCGTTAAATTGCTCATTTGCAATACATCCAAAAACAAGGTACTCGCTGCAAAGTCTGATACTGGCTCTCTTGTAGGGTTAACTACATCCACCATTAAACTATCACGGTCATTTCCCGTGCAACTTCTAACTCTTAGCTTCACCTCATAAGTTCCAGTAGCGCCAAACACCTTTTCAAAATTCTCTACCTTACTCTCTTGAACATTATCTATATACCAGGTATAATCTAATAATACGCCTGCAATTGGCTGGAATGCTGAATAAAAAGTGGTTGGTGAAGATAGGTATACTGTATCCGACAAGGCAATTGAAGCTGTAGGTGACGGAGTTGAATAGTAGGATTCGTCCGCCCCAAGCGTTGGAGCAAACTCACAACGTTCATCTCCATCGGCATCATAATAAAAACCAACAAATAATCCTCGAAGATTGATTACACTTTGATCAATATGGAGGTCTGAATTGCTGATGAAGTTTGGATCTTGGTTATAACTATGTTGCTCAAAATCGAACAAGGTTTGATCTGCTTGATAGCTCGCAAAATTAGTATAGGCTGTGCCCCCCAGATAGAACTGACTTCCACTTCCTAACGACTGATAGTTATTATAATCTAGAGTATCAAATCCTGCACTGGCATAAAAAGCATAGGAGTTTGCTGAAGTTCTATAGTTGCGGATATGATTATTGAGCATAACCACATTGGAACCACCATTCATTCGAACCGAATAAGCCGAACTTGTATTAACACTATTTTGAACAAAATGTAGATCTCCACCATTGCTTGGTATATAAACTCCATAATCGCCGGTGCTTATAATCTTATTGTTTCCGACAATCGTAGGTAGATTTTTATCGTAGTAACTTGCATTATTCAATGAGCTTAAGTACAAGCCATAGTCGCCAACTTTTATCGTATTATTGGTAATAATACCATTGTTCAAATAAATAAAGTACAGGCCATCGGCATTCCCCGTGTTGCGGTTGGTTGTAATATCACAATTATCGACTTTCGTCAACTTCGTGTAGTAGGAATAGATTCCATAATAGTAATAGTTGTGTATCGTAGTGTTGGTAATTGTATTGCCAATTACTCCAGATGATGTACTTGTTCCGTTTAAGCGAATACCATAATACCCTCCACGAATATCAACACTGTCAATCAGGTTATAGTCACCATTATCACCATATGCTGTTGGACTAGTTTTAGAACCCGAAAAGGCAATACAGGTTACATTGGTACTCGAAGATGTTGTGTTGGTTTCAACATGAACATTTCGTAAAGCATTATAATCCGCTTCATTGGTGAACATTACAGCTACTGCCGCAGAAGAGCCAGTTCCCTCGATGGTCATATCTCTGAACTCAAAATAGTCAGCGCCATCCAATAATAAAGTCACAAAATTTGCCGTGCTCGTGCCGGCATGCGATAGGATGGTGGACGTTCTTCCTGAACCAATAAACCGTACTGTATTTGTAGAAGAGGAGCCAGAAAGCTGTCTAAATTCTACTTGTTCATTATAGGTTCCTGCGGCCACGTGAAACTCTACCGGACCACAAATTCCATATGAATTTAAAGCATTTGCCACATCTGAAAAACTGGTATAGTCTGCTCCAGAACTACCGATAGTATAAACACCATTTAATGCTGGGCTAAGGTCTACCAAAATAGTATCATTGGAAGTCAGAGTATCCGTAACCCCATTTGGTTCATATGTCCAAACCTTAATCCACTTCACTTGACCGACTGGAAAACTGACTGACCCCAGGGTAATTTGAGCGATATCCGACCCTGCACCATTATTGGTATCCAAGGTACTCGTGAGGTTAATTACAGATTGTATTGTGTCATTAATCGACCAGCCTATTTTTAAGGAGGTAATTTGATTCAATCCGAAATTTTTGACTGTTGCTTTTACATCATAGGTACCTGCACAAAACGCATTCGGCTCATCAAGACTTACAACGCCCGCATTGTTATTACTAAGGTTTGCTTCCCAAATCTCAATTTCGCGAAAGCTGGGATTACTAAGCTGTCCGTTTCCGGTCATTTCAAATGAAGTTATTCGGAAACGTTTGGCACTAACGGGGTCAAATTCATAATCCTGTGCGCAAACACCTAACCCGCCACTTATTTGTTCCGAATTATCCCATGAGTTGGTGGAATAATTATAGACCTGTAGCAAAGCACCTGTTAGATAGCGTCTGTCTGTATAACCATTATGAATAGTAATTTTATTAAACGTGCGAGTAGTTGACCATTCAAATTCAATCCAGTTCGTTCCTGGAGTAGATGACGGAGGGGTGGATGTACTTATCCAAACATCTTGCGTACCACAGTTACCGTAATCTAGATCATTAAAATCCACTATCGTTCCTGAACTTACTGCGCTAGCAGCAACATTCGTGGCGAGTGGAGCTAAATTTACTTGAGCTTTCGCTTTGTTAGAAAATCCTAAGAAGGTTAAAATCAATGATGCACATAGCATCTGGAAGAGTTGCTTCGTTCGAAGGGGATGTAAGTTCCTCATCTGGCAACTATTCCTCGAATCAAGGTAAATAGTTCTCATATAAATTCTTTGGCTTAAAAAGAATTTCGCAGTAGCTGTTTAGAAACAACACCAAGCAAACCATTATCAAAAGCAAGAGCCACTTAGAAGTTAAATTCTAAATCCCAACCACAAAATCCCGTATCAAAGGTAAAAAACACAAGCCGGACTGGGCACTACTTTTTTAGAAAATAGCCAAAATACATGAATTAATAGGTCAAAAAAAAGTGAATTACAGCCCTCACCGCATTAAACAACTCACAATTAAAACAATTATATTTCTTTGATAATCAATGCACTAAAAAATCTATGCCATTTTACAAATTCAAAAATAGTTACTAACAGCTAGTAGCTAGAAAATTCGACAAACGGACAACAACCTTCGACTACCTACTTTACTGAATGCGAATAACTAGATATGAATATTATGCGTAATTAAACAGGCTTGATTTTATGTATATATGGAGATTTCTAATAAAAATGACCCTTTACGGAAGGCACAGAACTTTGACACGCAGTTCCTTTTTAATCGGTGTACCCGTGAAGATACCGTTGGTTCATAAATCTCTTTCATAGAGCCATCCATATGAAATTTTAATACTGGAGCTTAAAACCAAAAATGGTATTGAAACACTTCGCCCGTTCTTTAATTCAAACAATAGCCTACAAAAAGTTTTCTCACCATTCGCTCCGCCAATCATACTTGAGAGCCATGTGTTTTAATTCCACCTTGGGTCAATTGGATATTTGACGAGTTCAGCGGCTTCACCACCCAACCCCATCATGCATTTTTCCCAAAGTTCGGATGGATTAAGTTCGAATAAGTCTTCCTCAAGTGCCGGCGCAATCAACCATGCATGCTCTGTCATTTCTTGCTCAAGCTGACCTGGTCCCCAACCACTGTAACCCAAGAAGAACCGAATATCGTTACTGTGATATTCTGCCAAACGCGTTTTAATAATCTCAAAATCACCGCCCCAATAAGTAGACTCACTCATGGCAGTGGCTCCTGTGTACCCTGGACCCAATCGATGAATATAATGCAAGGTATTCAACTCAACCGGTCCACCTTCATATACAGGCAATACCGATTTAGAAAAATCATCACCCAAATCTTTTAGCTGCAAGTCGAGTGGGCGATTTAACACAAA
>Ga0100378_1003753_pt1 | contig 14446 bp, 15 predicted proteins | sample CryGeymeta201502_FD_81535 | JGI IMG/M metagenome (GOLD analysis project Ga0100378, IMG submission 81535) | Groundwater microbial communities from Crystal Geyser aquifers in Utah, USA - Crystal Geyser metaG 2015-02 | ecosystem: Environmental > Aquatic > Deep subsurface > Groundwater | place: USA...
AGGGAACACATTTGTAAAAGAAACTACTGATGGAGTTGGGTAAGATTGATCTTTAATACCTAGTCCTAGTTCTCCATTTGCATTCTATAGAGAATAATAAGTAAAAAATAAGTATTTTAAGTAAGAATAAGTATTTCTATGTATTTATAATTATTATTAATCTTACAAGTCCCCAACTATAGACCTTTCCATTATGATTCTTTGCTAGACAATGCTTAAATCCACATACAATTTGGCATATCTTATCTCCATCTGCTAATGTATATATTGGCTCAGGTGTAAACCTTGGATTATAATCTCCAGTACCTAATTCACCACACTTATTTGATTTTCCAAAAGAATATAGTATACCAGTATGTGATAACAAAATAGCAAAATTCTTCCCACAGGAAATACTAGTTATATTAATCTTTTGATCGAAATATAGTCTTAATGGTTTATACTTCTCTTTAGAAAAAATATTTTCATATGGCCAAACATAAATTTCATTGTTGTTAGTTATAGCAATATTTAAATTATGAGATGTTTTAATTTCTTTGACTTTTCCCTTTAATTCTTCAATTATAGCAGGACGATCATTATTCCAGCAATGCCCGAGACCAAGTTGGCCTTTATCGTTATTTCCAAAAGCATAAGCGTTACATTCATTATCGACAATAAAGCTGTGATCTTCTCCAGAAACAATTTGTTTTATACTTCCTATATTACATTCATTTTGGTCTGAATTTATACACTTTCCTGCTTCTAAGAAATTTATAACACCAAGTGAGGGAATATTTCCTTTTTTGTCTCTATGGATTTTACTTGGAATTACAATATTAGTTTTGAATGTTTCTATGTAAATGTTATGAATTGTTAAGATATGTTAATTAATTATTAATTTATGTTACCTTTGATTGGGACTCCACATTGCCCGTAGTTGTTCCAACCCCAACTATATACTTTTCCTTTAGTGTTTAATACTAATGTGTGACAGCCACCTAGGCTTATTGTACCTAGTGGAGTATTATTAAAAATATTTTGATTGTAGACTTTTTCAAATTCATGTGACCATGAGGTGTTATAAATTTCGTTAATATCCATAAGCAAATCAATATCTAATACTTTCGAAAATACTATAATTTTAGGATCTGCATAAGGATTAGTCTGAATAAATACACCTTTATACTTTTGTTTTTTACTTATAAATTCTTCATCAAAATACGAATTAATATCTTCTTTGAATAAGTTCTTGCTGTCCTGATAATCATTTATATGAATTGTATTTGGGAACAAATTTTTAGTTGTATCCATATAATTTTTCATTTCTCCGCCTGACTCTTCTTTGAAAAATTCTTCTAATCTGTGGTTGATTATATGCTTTCTCGTTTGGTATATTCTTACATTTTTCTGTATTAATAAGCTATTATATCTCATAAGTGCTATTAATTTGCAGTAGTGTTCCATTCTCCAATAACCTTGAATTTTTTCTACACCAGCCCTTGCTTTACTTATAAACTCTCTTACTTTATAGCCTCTCCATCTTGTTTGGATGATTATTGAGCTTTTTTCGTATAGGAAGTCATCACGTTTTTTTCGTCCCTTAAGTACTTTTGTGTAGTGTTTAATTTTTGTAAGAAAGCCTCTTACGTTTGCTTGGATTTTAATTGCTGAGAAGAATTTCATTTTTTTAAGAATAAATAGCCATGATCTATTTATAATACTGTCAACGACAAATTTGATATTTTCAAGTTTTCTAATTTGGCATCGGAAGTAAAATTTTCTAATTTCTTTGTTGATAAAAGCTCCAGCCATCATTTTTTTCTTTAACAACATTCTTGTCTGATGCATTCTAACAAACGATTGTACTTTAACTGTACTCTCTCTCATATATTTATAAAATTTATGTTTCAAATAGGTTTTATAAAATCTTTGTATTATTCTTGTTTTAAATCTTTTCTTTTGCATTAATATATAATATCTCTTCGCCCTGAACCATTTCTGAAGATAAATTGTTGACTTTCTAACTTTAAAGTATTTTTTTCGAACTCTATAGCCTCTATAAACTTTAATTATTTTTCTAGTTGCTAGTTCTTTATGTAACAACTTTAATGATCTGTTCTTTTCTAAATTTGAATAAAAAAGTTGTTTCATAAATATCTTTGTTGTTCCTATAAGTAACTGATCTTGTTTTACTTCAGGGGCTAATATTTCTAAACATTTATTTGATAAGTTTTTAAAGTATTCAACCTCTTCTTCTGGTTTAATATCCTTTATTTCATATATTTGTTTTTTTCCCTGCCACCAACAGATATCTTCAAATCTTATATAGAAGTCCTTAAACTTTTTTCTATTTGGGTATCCATCCTTTCTTACTCTGATTGTATCTAAAATACCAAGATATCTTATTTGTTGAAATGTAAAGCAAGGAACAAAGCATTCTTTTCTTTTTAATTCGTTAGGTTTAAGGCACCGGATATAGTGACATTCACAATTTTTGAGCTCAATCATTAGTTTGTTCATCTCCATTCTGAATTTAGCTCCTAGGTATTTATTTTTATTGCTTCCGCTTTTGACTCCTTCTTCACCTTTTATTTTTACTTCATAGTAGATATCGTCTAAAGCTCCGAAATAGATATTGCGGATTGTTGTATCTTTTACATTTTTAAAACATTCACTCATTGTTGATTTTACTTCGTCCATATTTTTAAGGACGAACCCGGAAATGTTGTATTCTACATCCTTAGCAGTATGTAAAATTCCAAATACACTTGTATTTATCTTATTAATTTTAAAACTTGATGTTTTCAAATGTGCTTTAACAATACTCTATTTATAAGTTTAAGAATATAAATATATAAAATATTTAATATACCGAATAAAATGTTTTATCATCTTTATTCGCAATACAAGTATCATCAAGATGTGAGAAAATTCCTGATCCAGTTTTATCCATTAATTCTATTATTGGTTGGTTGTCTTTATATTTAATCTCTGCTAAATATTCTGTAAGACCCTCTTTAATAAATTCATTTTTTTCGGCTACAAATACATCTCCTATGTATAATTGCTGTAATTTTTCATTAGTAAAATTGATACACATTTGTTCTAAAGAATTTGATTTAAAACATTCAAAACCAAATATATCCAATAATCCTATATATTTCTTATTTGGATCCTCTCCATTAATATTCGGAGCTAACTGGTGATTAAGCTTCATTACAAGCCAATTAAAGAGTCTAAAGAATTATAAACATTTTTTTAAACAGTTATAAAGAATTATAAAGAGTTAACTATTATCGTACCTATTAAATAATTCCTTTGCCAATGCATTTCTATAAATTAATGAATCTTTAACTTTAATAGGGGACTTAATTGGCTTTCCTTCTAGTATTCTTACATTATGAGTTAATGCGAGTATTAATAACTCTTGATCACATCCAATTAACTCACATATATTTTTTAATAGATCTTTACTTTCAATTTCAGCGAAGTCATTTTTATCTTTAAACTCTAAATTTCCTAGGTGTAAGCATACTGCAACAATTTTCCAAATACTTTTTATTTCTGCTTTCGTGAAGCCGGTTATCTCCATAGCATTTAATGTCTCATCATATAATTTCTTATCGTCAATATTTTCAGAAGAATTACATGAACTTGCTGTTAAGTATTTATAAGAGCTTATATCTGGACTTAGATAAAGAGATTTTAATAAATCAGAATCTCCTGAACGTAGTAAGTGATAAAATATATGATATGATCTTTCTCCTTCTGCTGGTTCGCATACTCTGTTTTTTTCTAGTAAGTAAGTTTGTATTTGTGCTCCTTCGATAATTCCTGTTCTAACATCTAAATGAATAGTTGTGTATTTTCCAAATCGCGATGAGTTATCGTTTCTTTCTGTTTTTGCATTACCAAATGCTTCTAGAATTGGATTACAACCAAGGATTTGATCTTCAAGTGAAGGTTTGTTTGGATCTTTTTTGATGTCGTTTTTACCAAAGAAATAAGTAATACAACTCATTGCTTGTTTTGCCGTTTCAGTTTTTCCACTTCCTGACTCACCACTAATTACAATTGCTTGATTAGTTTTTAAATTTAATAAATGATAAATAGAATTCATAACAGAACTATAAATGTGTGGGTCTTTCTTCTTTAAATCTTTCGGATCTTTAACTAATTCTTGTGTTTTAAAATGCTAAATATATAAATAAACAATGTAAAACAATATAAAACAATATAAAGTTTATCACTTGCCTCTAAATAATCATTTAAAACCTCTTCTCCGAAAACTCCTTTCAATTTCTGAAAAGGATTAATTACTATTAAAGTAGTTCCTACAGCAGTAAATATTTCATTTTTAAAATAACGATTTCTTATATTATTTAATAAATCAATCTCGTTTATATCCTCTACTTCTGCCATATCAGTTACATTTATTGAAGGATCATTCAAGTATTGTGTGAGTAGGTTGAAATTGTAATCGCCAGCTTGTTTCAAATTTTTATCAAATTTTATATTAGCTTTCTTACTATCTTGATTAACAGTTACTATTTGACCCTAATAATTATTGATTAATGATATTATATTATATTTTATTGTTTGATAAATACTAATGTGTAAGGTTCAGCCTTAATATCAGAAGTATCTTGGACTGAGTTTTCGACCCATATTTTAGATTCTGAAATGGTTAGTAAGTATATTAATATTGTTATATATATATAAAAGATTATATTAATATGGTTGGTTAAAGTTGTTTACCTGGAACAATAAAGAAGTTGGATTTTGTTGGTTCTTTTTTATCCATTTAATTTTATTTAAATTAGAAATTTTAATATAATAATAGTAATAATGGTAATATTAGTTATATTAGAAATTAGTTATATAATATAATTAGTTATTAAATAGTTAATATATTATGAAACAAATTAACTTTTATATTATTTTATATATGTTTATTATATATAAAATTATTTAATTATACAATGTATTTATTTATATGTGTATTTTCTATAACTCATTCCTTCATTTAGAATAAGTAAAGGAAAATATCGTCTGTATTTCCTTTTGAGGCTTCTAAGGCGTTTAAGAGTTGTTCATCAGTGAAGGCACTTAAGTCATAAGTGAATCTAAGTTGTCTTAAAAGATTTTTGTATAAGTTGTTAATTATTGGACTTTTAACTTTCTCTTCGACTTTGGGTTCGACTCTCTCTTCAACTTTTGGCTCTACTTTCTCTTCAACTTTTTCTACGACTTTTTCTACAGGGAGATTTATAATTTCTACATCGTCTTTTTTTACTTCAGTTTCTTTTGTTTCATCAGTTTTATTTACTTCTACATGTTCAATAACTTTATTAATGTCTTCAACTTTCTCAGCTTTTTCTTCTACAACTGGTTTCTTGAAGATTTCTAAAAATTTTCCCATGTTTTTTCCAACTTGCTCAAAGACTTGTTTGAATTCCTTGTTAGCAAATTCACTTCCTTGTGATCCATATTCTCCACATTTTTTTCCGACATCAGAGAAGAAGTTTTGGAAATCTTGTAATTTACATTTTTTAGCTTGTTCTGGGTCTTCACATTTTGTTGGGAATAAGGTTTTGAATATATGTTTGAATGGTTTGAATCCTCCGTGACATCTTGGTTTTTTGTGGTGGTTATCTTTCATTTGATTTTCTCCAAGAGTAACGAAGATTTCAGTAGGAGCTAATTCTGGTAGTCTAATTTTAAGGAAGGGATGTTTGTGTGCTTCTTTATTTTGTTCTTCGCATTTTTCGCAGTAGTCGAAGTCATGGCAAACAGCACATTTGTATCTGATTCCGGTAATTGGGCCTACGTTGCATCCATCGCAAGTTACTCTGTCATGGGTTACTGGTAGGTTCTTTTCGATTTTGAGTGTTTTTTCAACTTTTTTCTCAATTTTCTTTCCTTTTGCATTAATGTCTTTAGTTTTCTTTAAAAGTTTTTGAACGATTTTTTCTTTTAATCCAACTAATTCTTTGTTAACTGCTTCAGTTAAGAGGACTGAGAGTTCTTCGTTGTTGACTTCAGCTTTTGGCTCGGCTTTTTCTTCGACTTTTGGTTCAGCTTTTTCTCCGACTTTTTCTTCAACTTTTTCTTTAGTTTCAATTGTGTTGACAAACTCAAATTCTTCATTGTCGTCTTTTTTCTCGCTTTTGAGGTTGTTTAATACATTGATATCTTCAATTAATGAAGTGTCATTCTTAATCTCAACATAAATTTTTAATAGATTCAAGTTTTGCTTTTCTAAGAAAATTATAGCTTGTTCTAAGTCAAATTGATTAGAGATTCTAACTTTATCATCTTCATCATCTTTATAACTAATTTCGATGTTGTTTGATTTTGTATTGATATTAAAGCATCTTGTAATGATTGCAAGTAAGTCAGCAAACTTAGTAGGTAAAGCTGCTCTTTTAATGTCGTTATTGAAGTTAATTTTTAATTGTTTTGATTGATTCATTTATTTATTATTTTAAAATTAATTAATTGGTTATATACTCGTTTCAGAGAAATTACTTTAAATTCTGATGTTAAATAAAAATGAATGTTATCTCCAGTAAATAATAATATATAATTATAAAATAATAAATAAAATTGTTATAAATGTCATAAATATTTTATGGGTTTGTATGGAAAATGAAGTAAGTAATTGGGTAAAAGTACTATCATTATAAGGGTTGTGTTGATTTATGTCGACCCAATGAAAATAAATAAGAAATATATCGTATGTTGTGTTAGTTATTTAGTAAATGATAGAGTATATTATAATGTTAGTGCAAATAGTTTATATTGCATGTTAGGTTAATAAACAATGATATAAATGTATAAGTATAGTTATAAGTATAAGAATAATATAAGTATTCTTATAAGTTAAACATAGAATTAAATAGTTTATAACAACTAAGCTTAATTAATACTTTAATTTTTATAATATTTACATCTAGCTTTGTTTTTGTTGGTTTTTTATGTAAGTTTAAGATTGAAAACAACTTTAATTTATATTAGTTAGTTTAGATTAGTTAAATTAAATAAGTAACTATCAATCATATTATATTAACAACAGTAAATTCAATTAATTTAAAATAGCTTTATTACTTATCATTCACTTTCTACTTATAAAAAAGAACTTTCTTTAATTTATTCTAGAATAATTTATTCATATTAAAATCATAGATAATAGTATAAATAAAATTATTTAATATATTTATTAACATTAAATATGTTTTAAATATGTTTATACTTAAAACACAATATAAAATTAAAAATAGAACATCTATATAATCAATTCTTTATTTAAAAGACTATATATCACAGCGGGGTGGCGCAGTGGAAGCGTGCTGGGCCCATAACCCAGAGGTCGGAGGATCGAAACCTCTCCCCGCTACTTTTTATTTATTTTTATATTAAACTTTAAAAAGAAATTCATTTATATTTTTATATAAATATAATTATAATAATTATATTTATTATTTAATTATAATTTTATAATGTAAAATAAAATGATTAGGATAACAACAGAATATTATTTTATGCTTTTTAGTATTCAAATTCTCAAAACAAATCATTATAAATTTACGATTCCTACTACTTTTACCTTGAACATTATTTTGTAATCTACTTTAGCTTCATATTCATACTTTTTATGAAACAAATAATAGTCTTCCTTGATTTTATAATATATTTTAATAATTAGTACGGGTTTTAAAATTTAAATAGTGCTCTTATATAAAGATTATAAATAAATGCAAAAATATAAAAAGTCGCTAGAGCTTGATGATTTTCTACCTGAATCGAGATTAGTAATTGATGAATATTATTGTACTCTATGTAAAGGTATTTATATGCATCCTACTGTTGATGATTGTGGGCATGTTTATTGCAGAGACTGTCTTTTGAAACATTTGGAAACTTCATCTACATGTCCAGTTAGTAATAATTTACTTGATCGATCAAAAATTAACTCTATTAAGTTTATAGCAAGTATTTTAGATAAACAATCAGTATACTGTAAAAAAAGGAATTTAGGTTGTACTTGGATTGGCAAATTAGCTGGATTAGAATCACATTTAAAGAATGACTGTTTAAAAAATGAGATAAAATGTCGAAATATCGATTGTAAGAAAGAAATTTTACGCGAAGAGGAAGAATCTCATTATTTAGTATGTGAGCATAAACGTGTTCCATGTAAAGATTGTGGTAGTGAAATATTATTAATAGCTCAGAATAATCATTCAAAGGTATGTCCGAAATATAAAGTAGAATGTTATCAAAAATGTGGAGAATTTATTGAAAGAGGCAAGTTAGAATTTCACGCTAAAAATATTTGTGATAATTCTATAGTGCAATGTATTTATAACGCTCAAGGTTGTAAGGAAAATATTCTTAAAAAGAATTTTAACACACATTTGACTGAGTTCTATGATAAGCATCAATTTCTAATATTTAAGGTTTTTGAAGATTTCGATAAAATGTTTAATACTAGAATAAACGAGCTTGAAAATGTATACGAAAAATTTACAAAGAAGATAACAGCTTTAGAAACTATAATAATAGAAAATAAGGATAAGCAAGTTAAAAAAGATAAAGAAAAAGATAAGGATAAAGAAAAAATGAAAGGAAAAAGTAGTGAAATAAATGACTATAACGACATTGGTGATTTTTACATTAAGCACATGAAGGATACAAAAGATAAAAAGAAAGTCAAAGAGAAAGTGATTGAGAAAGAAAAAGAAAAGGAAAAAGAAAGGGAAAAAGATAATAAGAACAAAAAAATTCAAGCCAAAATAGCCTCAGGTGAGTTTCCAGGAGATGACACTTTATCAAGTGATTCACATAATGGAGATATTAAAGAGAAAGAGAATAGCAACACTAATAAGAGCTCTAATAGCAAAAGTATTGAATTAAAATCAACAAAACCATCAAAATTCGAAAAATATGACAATTTAAAAGCCGAAATGGAAAAATCAAAGGAGAAAATCCTCATGGGCCTAAAACGAAAAAGACAAAAATCTTCAATATCAGAAGAAGACAATGAAAACTCTAACTCAAGCTTGGTAGACAAAGATAGAGAAAAAGATAAGGATAAAGACAACAACAAAGATAAAGACAAAGATAAAGATAGAGATAAAGATAAAGATAAGCAAAAAGTGAAAAGAAAATATAAAGAAAGAAAGCCAAAAATTAATGAAACTTCGTCTACATCTAATATGAATGGCAAGCCTAACAAAAAAGCTTACCAAAACGGAAATGACATTGGTAATATAAATAAGATAGAAACTCAAAGCCAGCCAGGTTCAGAATCATCTAAATCTCTTGTTTCTAACTCATCTGATAAAGAAGAAAAAATAGAAGTTATTCAACAAAGGAAGCGAGGGAAGAAACCTAAAAACTTAAACACTAATAACAATAATACTAGTACTAATAATAACATATCTTCAGCTAAGTTATCTTTTAATCCAGGTGCAAGAGTAACTAGAAGTCAAGAACAAGAAGTAAATACCCAGAAAGAGGACATGATTTTAGATATGGTAAGCAGCTCGAAGGGAATAACAATTAACTCGAATACGGCAATATGTAGCGCAAATTCAAAAAATGAACATAGATGTGTATTTGCTAACATAATCCTAAACGACACCGAAAAGAAATGGCAAGTAAAAGTAGTCAATCTAAAGAACTGGCTCGGAGTTGGCGTATCCCTAAAAGAAGTAGTAATCTGCAATAAATTCAAATTCGTTTACAGCAACCCACTATTCAATCACGGAACTTATATGATTTCCTCAAATGGTATCTCCTGGAATTCAAATAATCAAAAAGAAAATAACACGAAAATTAAGAATTTCCCTGGAATAAAGGTTGGCGACGTAATTACTCTTACATATAACGCAAGGAAAAGTGAGCTAGAGTTTACTATAGGAGACTTTGAGTATGTTATGCATGATGTTGTTTCAATAAGAGCATTTTTAGTCCCTACTGTTGTTTTTCTAAGCATAGGAGATGAAGTAACATTAGATAGTTTATAATTGAGTTAAGTTGATTGCTTGTGAGAAAATAGAATGGAATGAAGATTGGTCAGATAGCTTATTATCTTATTTGATTGATTTGTGAGTATTAATATATAATTTTAATTAATAAATTTATTTTATAATATTTATTATTGTAATATTATAATTTTTATCATAATTTTTTATCATAATATTTCTTTGATAGTAATAATTCTATATTATATTTGTATATGATGAAAAATATACTAATAAAATTAACTACAAGAATTAATTCGGTAAACCTAATATAATTAACAAATGTAAATAATCTTCACTAACTCATTACAATTTTCTTCAAATTTCTATTCTAATCTCCATATTAATAAACAATAATAAATAACTTTCATATATTTAATTATATTCCTATAATCCTCAGTTTAATTAATTATTTTTATTAATTATATAATTAAAATATAAATAATGTTTTCAAAAAACATTTTCTCTTGCGGAAAGAATTATTCAAAGTTTATAAATACGGGAATTAATAAATTTAAAAATTGTTCAATAAGTTCATTCTCTAAATATTCATTTTCAACAAGTGTATCAACTGAAAGAACTTACGGAGGGTTAAAAGATCAAGATAGAATTTTTACTAATCTATATAAAGATGACGACCCTTTTATTGATGGAGCACTACGAAGAGTATATTAATAACACAAATATAATAATTATATTAATAAATTTATCCATTAACCATAGGGAGACTGGCATCAAACAAAGGATATAGTTCTTAATGGCCCAGATTGGATTATTGATGAATTAAAGAAAAGTGGGTTAAGAGGTAGAGGAGGTGCTGGTTTCCCCTCAGGGCTTAAGTATTCCTTCATGCCTAAAGTTTCTGATGGAAGACCTTCCTATTTAGTTATTAACGGGGATGAGTCCGAACCAGGCACATGTAAAGACAGAGAAATCCTTAGACATGATCCACATAAATTGATTGAGGGTGCTTTAATTGTTGGTTCTGCAATGAGAGCTAGAGCAGCTTATATTTATATTAGAGGAGAATTTTGGGAAGGAGTAAATTGTACTCAAAGAGCAGTTGATGAAGTAAAATAAAATATAAAATAAGGCATATAAAAAAGGGTTTTTGGGAAAGAACGCTTGTGGAACAGGTTTAGATTTTGATGTTTATGTCCATAGAGGAGCAGGTGCTTATATATGTGGAGAAGAAACTGGATTAATAGAAAGTTTAGAGGGAAAATCTGGTAAACCACGTCTAAAACCACCTTTCCCAGCAAATGCAGGATTATTCGGTTGCCCTTCAACAGTTACAAATGTAGAAACTGTTGCTGTTTGTCCAACAATTATGAGAAGGTAATAAATATAACAAATATAATATTAAATTATATTAATAACTATATAAATCTTGAGAAACTTAAATTAATCAATAAATCTAGAGGAGGATCATGGTTTTCTTCATTCGGTAGAAAAAACAATCATGGAACAAAATTATTCGCTATTAGCGGACATGTTAATAATCCTATAACAGTCGAAGAAGAAATGAGTATACCCCTTCGAGAATTAATCGAAAGACACGCTGGGGGTGTCAGAGGAGGCTGGGATAACTTAAAATGTATAATTCCAGGAGGATCTTCAGTTCCTCTTATTCCAAGGAAAATATGTGATAAAGTTATGATGGATTTTGATGACTTAAGAAATGTACAATCCGGTTTAGGAACAGCAGCTGTTATTGTAATGGATAAATCAGCTGATGTTATTGATATGATTTTACGATTAAGTAAATTTTATAAGCATGAAAGTTGTGGACAGTGTACCCCATGCAGGTAAATTATTATAATTATTATATTATTGAACTTTCTAAACAATTATAGAGAAGGCACAGGTTGGATGGTAGATTTAATGACAAGAATGAAATATGGAAATGCTGACTGGGCTGAAATTGATATGCTGCAAGTAAGTTATTTTTAACTTACTTATTTTAGGAAATATCATTCCAAATAGAAGGTCATACAATTTGTGCTTTGGGAGATGCTGCTGCTTGGCCAGTACAAGGTTTAATAAGACATTTTAGAGAAGAAATGGAAGCAAGAATAGATGACTATCATGCAGAACATCCTCAACCACCTCAACTTAAAAGTAAATATTTACCAATAAGAAATTACGATGATAAACATGGAATCTAATCGATTATGCTTCTTTTAATGGAATATATTTAAGTTTAATTTAAAAATAAATAAAAACAATTACAATTACAATGTTAATTATTAAATTATAACTAGTTTAATAATTTATTAATACTTAAAGTAATTAAAGTAATTATTTTTATTATTAATATTTATATATTATATTATTTATGAATTATGTAAATTGTAAAATGAAACCATATTACTTATATAAACAATAACAATTAGAATTCAAAAATAAAATTATTAATATAATTACACTTTATTTCTTACTAAAAAAATTAGTTGGTATATCTTCCACATAATCTTTAATAAAGATTATAAGTTGTATTTCATATAAAAATAAGTAGTTTCAATATACAAACAGATAAGTTTAAATGTATTAAATTGAATGAAATGACTACTATTTTAAGCTTTTAGTTACCGAAAACAATTAATACAACAATAAGATTTAATAAAAAAGTAAGATGGTGTAAGGAAAATACAATGTTCTTTATTTAATTGTTCATTAAGCTGATAGCTATATAATTGATATAATCGATGAATCAATAATTTTTTATTATTATTACCACCAAGTATTTAATTATAATAATTCTTTTAAAATTCCCAAAGAAATAAATTATTGAATTATTAAAGAAGAAATTAAGATAAAGTATTAAAATTAATATGGAAACTAACTCAATAAAACTAATAGGAAAATTATTATTTAATAACTCTGAAATTCTTTTAACTTCGTCTTACACAATCATTGGTAGAACTTCAGACGTTGTCTTCTCCAAAGATTTAAAAGGTAATATTCATTTTGAAGACTATTACAGATTTCATATCTAAGCTAAATATCAACGAGGAGGAAATTAAAAAAATAAAACTAAACGATTCTTTAACTCTTTCGAAAAACCATATTCTTTTAAAATACAATGAAAATATAAGGTACACATATTTTTAATAAATTTCAGACTTGTCGAGCTACTAAACTTGTCTAAAAATGTGGTTATAGTTGATAACTCAGTGGTTAATAGATTCGGAAGTGCTATTTTAACTAATGAAAGTTTTATTTTATTAGGATCTTCAGTTTTTTTCTTTATTTATCCAAAAGAAGTAGTAGTAATGAAAGCCAAACAAACTACTGAATTTAGAGACAGTAATGACCCAGATGGTAATTTCCAACGATTTGGCCTATCTACTAAGGTGTTAAATAAGAAAAGAGCATTAAAGGCCAAAAGACAACGAAAATTCCTTGAAACATTCCATTTAAAATCAAGGAGTAGTAATTATTTAGGTATTAATTCAAATAAAATTGGCTCTAAACCAGGATATCCAGGATTAAATACTGGATATCCTAGTAAGAATATACTTAAGAATGCACTTCCAGAGTTGAAGAGTACACTAATAAGAAAGCTAAAGTATTTAATTTTATTATAATTTAGTGAAAGATTTGTAATTGTTATCGATAAGAACAAATTAACGAACATTCCAAATGATACAATTAGCTCTAATTCAAATGGCTCTATAATTAATATCAATGATGGAGTTACTCATGATAATTATAAGTTTGCTAACCCGAAAATTGTTAATGTAAACAATCATGTAGATGGTAAAAGGGATCTTAACATTCAAATTGAGATTAATGGTATTGGTAATGGAAATAATTCTAAACTTAATGGAAATGGGATACACTGAAAATATTATAGTTAATTTTAAATATTATTAAATTGAAAATATATATATTATTACTACTATTATTTATTAAGTCATTAAGATTATTTTAATAGTTTTTATATTAAGTTAAATAAATATGTATAGTAATTTTGAATTGAAAAATTGCAATTGGTTAAATAAACCTAATAAGGTATTATTTCAAGGAACATCTGAATCAGAATGTACAATATTTCCTGAGTCAAAATCTGATTTTTGGAAAAGAACATATTATGATCCAGAGTTAATTCATGATAATGGACATTTTTTATATACAACCATACCAAACAATGAAAATGTTACAATTGAATCTAAAGTAATAATTAATCCAAAAAATCAATTTGATCAAGGAGGACTAATGATTAGACTTGATTCTGAAAACTGGATTAAATTCGGATTAGAAATTGTAGACTTAAAACCAAAACTATAATAATGTTTTTAAAATTAAATAATTTTATTAAAATTATTAATAAATTTTTTTTTTAATAAAAATAAAATTTTTACCCCATTTATCCTTAATATTATTTTTATAAAATAATAAATTTTTTTAAATCTTTTTTTATTTTATAC
>Ga0100378_1003755_pt1 | contig 14436 bp, 15 predicted proteins | sample CryGeymeta201502_FD_81535 | JGI IMG/M metagenome (GOLD analysis project Ga0100378, IMG submission 81535) | Groundwater microbial communities from Crystal Geyser aquifers in Utah, USA - Crystal Geyser metaG 2015-02 | ecosystem: Environmental > Aquatic > Deep subsurface > Groundwater | place: USA...
CTTCAAGAGAAGGATCCTTGAGTCAAAGGGAAAATAGTTAAAACTAAATAATGGTAGATATACCTGCTGATGTATTTGCTAAATTCATCGATTGTGATATCTTCATCTGGTCCCATACCATTCCTGATACGGAATAGTTCTAGTGTTCGCTCGTCGAACATCTCGTCAAGTGAGAAAAATTCCTCAATAAGTTTAATTTCTTCTTGCTTGCTCATCTGTTCAATCTATACATGTTCCAGCTCCGGTTAGAGATTGTAGGTAGTCTTCAGTCCTCTACTGTAAGTTATCATGGCTTCTCTTATGACCTGCGATCTTTTAAGCTCTTACTGCACTGCTGAGTGGTAGTATTCAAGGCAATATTCGCCTAATTTTCGCTGAGTTTAGATTTGCTGCAATGCTTTTCTGAGAAATGATAGCTGAGTTCTGTAGAAATCTTTTTAAGTATTGATGGTTATGTCATTAGCTTGTTAGCTAAACAATTGTGCAAGTTCGTTAGCTCTTTATTCGGTTTCAACATTGTATTTATTTAGCGTTGACTTCAACGATGATATCTTTTCTCTAACTTTAAGCAACTCTCTCTGACTAGCAGTCAGATGATTTTAGGTCAACTCTCTGAGTATGTTGTTTCTGATCAGCAAAATGAAATCATTTATCTTTTTACATCTTGTGGTGTTCTCATCGCAAAGGCTGTTGAGGATTACACTGCAGTTTATGTATACATTTTTGCTGAGGGAATTGTTGAGAAGGGCGTACTTTGTGTTGATGACGGGTGAGCTAGCGTATTTTTATTATTGTTTGGCTTTCTAGCGGAAAAAGGTCTGGTAATATTCGAAGTTTTCCAAAGATGATTTGATGCGAATGTCAACTTAGTTTTGAAGAAGTTAGATTATTCTACCGTGGAGGCCAAGTAGCTCAGCTCTTTTTCGATCCCACTCCTTCAACATTTAATAGTTGGTCTTTTTCTTCTCAAATCCCATCTTGACCAACATACGCATTTACTCGAGCTACACGTTGCTTTATTTTTTCCTCTTGATGGTCGGCGCAAAAGTTTTGTTGACTTGATTGCTACCCTCCTTTCTGCTATCTTTCTTCTTCATGTCACGGCCCAAAAATTTATTCTTGAGCTCCTGCATATCACTATCGATCTAATTTTTGTAGGTACGATCGGTAGCAGGGACAGGTTTTTTCTTGGGTGGTTAGGCCTTATCAAGAGGACCAAGATTAAACTATGGGTCTTTGAACATGCTAAGTGGATGAGAAGGGCTGGTTTGTTAGGAAGAAGACTGTTTTTTTGCTGGTTTTGGAGATTGAAGTAAGGGAATGGGTTCTTTCTTCGACAGGTTGTCAGGTACATCTATCTTTTTCTCCTCGTTATGCTGCTGCTTTTAGTTCTCTGACTTCTTCTCCACCTGTTTTTGCTATATTGACTTATTACTATGCGTGGGTGTAACGTTCTCCTCCTCAGACGAAACATCCCGATGATTATCCTAATCATAATAACTGAAAGGATTATGTTCAGTCTCTAGCGTATGGTCAAAGCTTTCCAGCTCATCCCCCAGGCCGACTTGTTCTCCTCTGGGTGAGCCTACATCTTTGAGTTCTTCAGGGTCCATGGTTTGTTATATCACTATCAAACAATGAATATGTATATATTGATGAGATCAAAACTTCAGAGGAACCTCGGAATTGAGCTGGCTGTTAAAGGTACGTTGTTTTTCATGCTGGAGGTTTGCATCATCACGTTTGGATTCTTTTAGACATTCGGCATAGGTCTTGCCGAAAATGTTGTTGGCTAGGACCCGTTTTCCAAAACCTGTATATCCTGGGAGGGGTTGCCCGATCTCTACGTACTATTTTCCATCCTTGTTGACAACGTTAGATTCCGACCATTTTGTATCTCTGCCCTTGACGGTTTCGTAGAAGTTCTGAGAGCGGCTTTGAGTGAACTGATCGACCTATTTTCCTGTGGTGTTGAGATTTGCAGGCTGTATAAGAAAGGATAATACTGGTTTGACTTTGATGCTGCATGGTGGCACACCGACGATATCGGCGGCAGTGCGCTGAAAACGTTCAGAAGGAGGAATGTAGCTGGCAGTGTTAGTGCTGACATACTTATCCTTAGCTTCGTAGTCCTGTCCCTTGACGAAGGATTGATTATCAACATTCAGTGTTGTTTTGCCGAATGTGCTTCCATATAAGTTTTCAGGTTTGATGCCATGAACGTAACCAGCATATCCTGGAATCTTACCTGTGGGTTCAGGTTGGCTGAGAGGGGTGAACTAGTCATAGACTTTGGTGGGAATATGTCTGGAGTAAAATAAAAGGTTACCCTGTGTATCCGGGCACAACGTATGACAGTCTCTGACCTTCGAACATGAAGTTACAATAATAATTTTATATACCTCCTTATTCTATCCGTCTAAATAGAAATCTCATCAAACTAAGGAATCCATATCACACATCCAGAGCCAATAAAGCGTCTCTAAGGAGCTTCTTCCTCTCGTATAGTTGAGTGATAGATTTACTGGGCTCCAGATATTTGGCAGTCTGAGCCCTCAATTTTTCTAAGTATTGCTTTTTGCTGAGACAGGCCTCCACCTTGTCAACATCTTTAACAGTATCTGCTAATCGGCGTTTGATAGCTTTGCAACGCTTGTCGATGGCATTGAAGTCATTCTCCTTATCGAGGATATCTCTTCTGTTGCTTTCCAATAATTTCTTCAACTTCATCAATTGTGATTCCCTGATAATTGGAGCTGATGTAGCATATTCCTTGAGTGCTTGCTGATACTCAGCAATAATCCGATCTCTTTATGCTTCCTTCTCCTGAATAGATATTCTCAATCTATTGATGATAGCATGCACCTTTCTGAGTTCTTCCTCATGATCGCTTATCAACTTTTTCTATCTTTCAACCTCAATCAAATAGTTTTTCTCTTGATCCTCAGTACAGCCACAAGCTTTTCTCTCCATTTGGGTGTTGTAATGGATGTAATCTTTGTGCATTTGTTTGAACTCCAGCACGTGGGTTTGATACATTTATGACCAGTGTTCTGGCATCTTTCTGTGTTAGTTCTTTCCCATTCTGATAATCATGTCTCGCATCTCTTCCAACAGTCGACGTTTTGCCTCAAGTTGCTGCTCGAGTTGTTGGAGGGTACCCAAGTTGAGATTTTTCACCTGTTGAGAAATTTCCTCGCATTGCCTGTATATTCTGCGATCTATATAGTCAATTTTATACTTTGCCAACATTCTTTATAGGTGTGCTCCTTGATCTCCAGACGATCTTCAGCTTTGTCTTTGACCTACTTGGAATAGACTAACTTGGTCTCGGCTTCTGCTAATCTCTGACGAAAGTCTTAGAGTTCTCCTTCGTTTTTGCGCATGCTATCGTTGTAGATCTTCTCGGCACGGATCTCAGGTGAATCCTAGTGGTCGGTTTGTGGCTGTTGTATCTCAACCTGTATGCGCTGCTGTAAAGATCGTTCAGTAGCCAGAAGAGTGTCTAGACTACTCTGAAGCTGATTGACTTGAGTGAAACAATTCTGATATTCTTGCCAATTGTGCAAACATTCCGAACTATTGACCGAATTCTGTATCTAAAACTGACATTGCTGATAGTTCCATTTTGATTAGTTGATAGCTTGATGAATTTGAAGATCTTGATGGCGCAATTCTTGCTCTTGAGCCAATTGTTGCACATACTTGTCAAAGGAAAACGCCACCTGCATCACCTTCTTCTAAAACTCTTTCTCTTCAACTACAGCCGAGCTATATTGATAAAAAGCAGGTGTAGCTGCATGTTTGGCATGTGCAATCCGTGCAATAAGTTCAGAGGTGTGATTGATTGTGTGTGGTGCATGGTAACAGGCGATATTGTACTGTGCTGGGATAGAGGAAGGGAAGATGATATTGTAGAGTAGGAAAAGACCGAGGATTGCGGCTGTCCAGACTAGAACCTGTGTAATGATGGACATCCAACTAACTAACTTATAACTAACAGACCATCCTATTGTGTACAATATCAAGAGCTAATATCTGAAGTGAATCATATGAAAAAAAATGTACAAATAGTGATACAGTCTAATATGATGAGTGCATTCGATCATCTCCTGGCTAGAGGGCTCACTCTCTGCATGCTACTGAAATCTTGACGACCAAAGTTGCCTCCTTGTCTTCGCATTGGAGACCTGCTTTCATGGACACGCTCAGGAGTTCTTCTGGGTTGAGCGCCAGCATTGTTTTTGACTGTTCCTCCGAATCTTCCTCTGAAAGGTGAGACATCGTTGCGGAATTGTCCTCTATCTTGCTGTTTAGGTGTTCTGAGGTTAGAGGGATGACGTTGACCTCTCGACAATTCGATATTTCTTGAGCTGCTGTTAGAGTTGATCATGTTGAGGGAAGGTCGAGCTGGCGGTGCCAACAGTTGAGCTAGGATGTCTGCAAGCTCATGGAAATCATATCGATCCTCCTACTAAATTTCAAGCATTCCCACAAACATGCTGGCTACTTCCTCACCAAAATGCTCCTTAATTTGCTGCAGTTTCTCAAAAAGAGGGTTTAGCTTTATCTCGAAATTTTCATAATCGTAGATGAAACTGAGCTCTTCCTGGAAAATAATTTCAACCAGCATGATACCAAGTGAGAACATATCAGCCTTGATTGGGTCACATTTGGCTACTTGCCTGTTTTGCGAGAGAGAGATCATTTGCTGAGGAGAAAGGAACACTCCTTCGCTCTCACCATCGTAAACTTGCTGATAGGCCCAGTCTGTTGGTAACTCACCAACAACTCCCCAACGACCATTATGTGCGATTCTTCGGTACCCGATGCCCAAGTAACCACCTTCGATGGCCATTTCGCAAATTCCTTGGATGATGGAGAGGAGATCAGGCAATGAAGAAGGAGTCAGGTCCTCGAGCAATTCGAATTTCGGGAAGAGAATGTAGTTGGGCAATGCCAGGTAATGAATACTAAGCGGATGAGGAGTTTCCTGACTCTGGCTGTATGCAATATTGAAATCCATATCTTTGTATCGGACACAATGAATAGGTCCGTAGACAGGATGATCTGACTATTTCTTAGAAGTACTTGATTCAGCAAGGGGCTCACATTGACTGAAATGATCTTGAATATTCTTGATCTGGAGGACACGAGAACCGTTATGACCCATTTTGAATTACTAACGACTATTTTATATCAATACAGTATGAGTCAGCACAATTGGTTCATGTGCTTTATCACTAAAACAGGAACTTTAAAACTAGGTTTTTCTTCATCTAGGTCTTAGCTTGCATGAGTGTCGAGTTGAGGAGATATGGCAATCTGAGTCTCACTTTTAGGAGAAGGCCTTGGAGTCTAAGATTTTATAGTTTTGCTGGAACGTGTTTCTTTTTTTTTCTCTTCTGGTTTTTTCTACTAGAACTTTTTTTCCAATGGCACTTTTTTAGCTGACTTAGCTTTCGATTTTGACTTCGAGCGGCTTCTGTCTGATTGTTCTAGCATTATCAATTTATTACTGTTGTTCAATTTGTCCTTATCTTCATTGTTGCTACAACTGTCCTAAGTTTATTTTTCTTTGCCAGGATTTTTATTCTCATTCTTCGAAATACTCTTATTGAAACATACCTTTTTCTTTTCCTTAGTAGGAGTTTGTGGCCTCTCAATTTTCTCAACTTTCGGTGTTTTCATATCCTCCGGTGGAATTTTTCCCAAAGTAAAGGTGAGCAGTCTGCTCAGAGTCGTTTATTTTTTGTGTGGGTAAACATTAAAAACTGTATCTGTGATATCCTTGAAGACATAATTCTCCAAAGCCTTTTTGCCACCAGGATGTTAATTCATGAATCGGGTGAGGTCAAGCACCTTATTCTAGTAGAAGAAGAGACTTTTCTTGAGAGGCTTGGCGTAGGCTATCCATTGTTCTTTGCGCTTTATCATCAATAGAAGAAGTATAATTACTATCAGGTTAAATCTATCAACTGTTTTTCTCAAATGCCGTTGAAATAGTAGCTCTATGAGATCCATGACGAGACTAAGGAAATAAGGATAGGATGGGCTACTAAATAGTTTATCAAGAGATAATTGAAGACTTATCAATGTTTAAATGGTCACTTACTTTCTATGCAATATATTTCAAATAATAGAAGATATCTCATTATTCCTATTCTGCCCTCAAAAACATGCAAAATCGATCCTGATTAAGATAATTGGAATATTGATATATCATTCTAGTCTTCAGTAACCTCCACGTTTGAATCGTTAGAACCTTTCTGCTGCTGTCATGGTTTTCTCTAGCTACTTACGTTTCATCGCTTATTTTTTCTGTTGTTTGAACTGTAGAGCTTGGAGTACTTTGGGATCTTTTATGCGCCATTCTCTCATTAATTTTTATGCCTCGTCTTATTTTGGCTATTTTTTTGGTTGGTTGGATAATTTGGTCCTACTTTCCAGAAAATTGTTCATCATGGGCTCTTTATCCTCCTTCTTACCTGCTTTTGACTTGGATTAGCTTTCCTTTTGCCTGGCCTGCAACATCTCGAATACTTCTGGTCGAATGATGATATCTTCAAAATCTTCAAGGTCAACATCAAACTCCACTTTTTCCAATTAATTGTTGAAAAAGTCAATGTCCACATCTTAATCAGAGTCATCTGCATGGTTTTTGACATATTTGAGTTTGTGGTATAATTTTCGTCGGATGTAACCTTTCCATACTTTTTGGATTTTTATTGCAGCTTGATCTTCGTTCAATCCTTTGAGCAGCATTTTAAATTTACCTATTATTTTGCTCCTTTCTGATTGAATATACAATGCGTTCAAGCTGTCAAGCAACTCCACTATTATTGGCTTCAGTTTCATGAAATATTTTTGCTTTCGTCTAATTCGCAACTGTCTTTTTAATAGGGCACCTCTTAACAGATGATATAATCTTCTTCTTTCCTGCTGATGACTGTCGTACCTATAGAACAGCGTAGGTGGCACCAGCAATGGTTTGGTATTATTTTGACTCAAGCTGATAACTTGTTTAAGACTAGCAAGTTTGCATTTCCATTGATAATCGACGTAAGCTTGTTACTTTACAAAAGGATCAGATTTTGATTATAGTGATAGACTGAGTGTGGATTAGCGGAGGAGTAATCTAACCATCGCCTCGATTTTTGTGAGGACTGGTCCTGGTTCCATAAAGAAAGATGACCCTTAGAAATAAATTGAATAGTTTTACCGATAATACTGTGCCAGTCCTCTATCTGTTGGTGAATCATTCAATATTTTCAATGCTCTGAAATTTCTATAAAGCAGAGCCTAATATACTTCTCTTACCTTCTCCCTTAATCCTAAAAAATACTAATTATTCCCATATCTCACAATTTAGGCTCCTTTGGCAAACCTCAATAGCCACCATATCAGTTCGAAACCTTCAAGACGGTTGTCATCTACATTAACAGCTTTGATGTTGGGGAGAAAGGCTGTTCCTTTACCTTTTGTTGTTAGTCTGTTATCTGATAGAGTCAGTGTTTGGAGGCAAGGAAGGAAAAGGTCGGTTAGAGATGCGAGGTTGTTGTGGGACAGGTTGAGCTCATGTAAATAGAGAAAGGCCAAATTATTGATTTCAGATATTCTGTTATGTGAGCAATCGAGCTTTTGGAGAAGAATCAACTGCTAGATTCCAGCCAATTGATTGAGTTGGTTATGAGATATATTAAGTTCTGACAATCCCAACATCCTCAGCTGGGGTAAATTATGCAATCTGTTATTCTGTAGATGCAACACTCTCAACTGTTTTAATTCATTCAGATTTATCTCTTCAACTCGATTATTGGAGGCTATCAACACCTCCAAAGAAGTGCAGCGAGGCTCAAGCACTTGAACAAAATTATGCTCCAGGTTGAGCATCCTAAGCCAACAAAGTGAGTCGAGAGCTTGGACATTTTTTATTTTATTGTGAGACAAGTTGAGTTGGATAAGTTTCGGACATTTGTTCAAAGGATCAACTGAAGGAAGCATATTGAATTGAAATTGAGCTTACTCAAGGTTACAGAAGCTTTAGACTCCTTTCAAAGAGGTCAGCTTCTCCAGAGACAGTTTGAGTTAGCAAAGAGAAGAGGCATTCTCTAGAGAGGCAATTTGTGTGATATTTCTTTAGGTGCCGCTGTTTTACTCAGGATCGTAATTGAAGTTTTTCTCCTCTTATTGTAGTCTTCTCAAAAATTTAGGATGGTACTGCTCTGCTATCTTCTCAATTTCACCCACTAACCCTCGGATTCCCTTCAAATACTCAACAAACATTGAGTCAGTTTGACTCACATATGCCTTGTCAACCTTTGAGCCATCCTGCAAATCCTCAAATTATTCCTTTTATTTTGCTAACTTTCGAGGATTAATTTTTACTTCCACTTGCGCAGAAGATCTGAGAGCTTTTCTTTTGCATTTATGTTGTCTGAGGTATTTTAGAGCAATTTATGGAGCATTTTTCGGAAGTACAGTCTAATCTGATACTTTTTGCGGGATCAATCTCACCAGAGAATTTGGCAATTTAGGTACCACCACCTTGATCTCCCTACTTTACTCAACAACCTCGGGAAATGAAGGTCTAATAAATCTTTCCTTGAATAGCTCCGAAAGTCGATCCATTTCATATTTGAAAGACAACTTATCCTCTTGCTCCATTGCCAGATATTCACGTTACTGATTGGCTGACTCCAATTTAAGAATCAGTGCTTTTTACTGTTGTTCTGCTTATTTTTGGCGATGAGCCTTAATTTTCAGAAAAGAGTTATTTGACACAATAGAAGGCTCAGCTTGAATTTCTGGCTGGATGACAGATTCATTGTAATGTTAGTCTGCCAAAGCTAGGATACTATTGTTGTTTGTTGCTACTTTTTCTTTGATGGCCTGGATGATTGTATTGTCAATCACATTTTTTTCCTCATTCGAAGTGATCTTATGCAACTCCTCTCGATCTTTTTCATATTCTGTCATCATCTAGTCTTCCTCCTTGGTGTTTTTTTGCAATTAAGTCAAAATAGAAAAATCTTTGGTGGCTCGCATTTCGTTGATCTAGGCCTGTCTGCGTTTGGTCTCTCTCTAATAAAAACTATCCTCGAGTTATGAATCTGATTCGAGTGGCATGTTTTCCAGATCGCGGAGGAAACGTGCCTGCTATTATGCTGTGAACTTCGGCTTCATTTTTAAACTATAGTTTGTTTATAGGAGCCAACCTCACAACATGGATCAGTCATACTCAAAATATACTTAGCTTGAGGTGTATAGATCGGAAGAGAATGGAGAAAATCGAGGGTCGAAGAGTTATTTAATTAATTTAATACAAAATAGGAGCATGAATAGTATTTGGCTATAGCTGCCCAAAAGATAGTACAGGCAGTTGGCAGACTGCAGAAAGAGAAGCTCAGCGTATTATAAAACTAACTATAAAATCAGACCCATCACCACCCAAGGAGGTATTCGCAACAGCCTCAATTTCTAATTGGCGACATCTACTGCCCTACGTAATTCCGATAGTGACATCCCTTAAATGAGCTAGCCTCGATTGTAAAAGAAGCTAAGTGGTTTTGCGTAGCTAAAAAACAAGGTGAAGACTGTTGACAATGAAGAAGAAGATAGACTTGTGAACTAACGCTCGCCATTAAAAGTTAGAAACTGGGAAGTCCAGGCTTCTGTTACTGTAAATGATATTGACAAATGTGAGAAAGGTATAGGATGCCAATAAAACAAGATGGGATGGTTAAGGGAGGAGGGAAGGGAAAAGAAGGAGAAATATAATAAAATTATCGAGAAATTAAGTGAGAAATAAAAATTGATAGGATAGCTCAAAAAATTAGCAGATACACCTCTGCCCATTCGAAAGCTTCCCTATTAATCAGAAACAATAACAACTTCTATTCTTTCCCAAAACACTTATTTGTTCTCTGAATCATCCAATTTACAGACGAATTATTACAAATAAAACTTGTACCATCCTCTTGAAAAAATAACAAAAAATACCAAAGAACCTTGTTTCTACACTCCTAATAGAGCCAAAAAGGACAGTGAGACTCACAGCTGGAAGAAATAAAGTGTCTACAAAGATTGGAGATCTCTCTATTCTCCCCAAATGAAAAAAAGTGAGTATAGTTGGCAGTAAAACACAAGGGAAAGAGATATCAAGAAGGTGACAGCAAGCAGCTTTTTCAGCCATAAAAGCGAGTCTAAATTAAACGAGTTCAAATTAGAGAAACAGCTAGGATAGGGTAAATTTGGCACAGTCTTCAGAGCTGTTCACCTGAAAACCGGCATGATATATGCCCTCAAAAGGATCAAAAAGGAAACAATCAAAATTCACATGATGATGGACCAAATAGCCACAGAAATAAAAATTCAAAGCTACTGTCAACATCAAAACCTCGTCCAACTTTATGACACTTTCTCAGAAGGAGACTACCTCTACTTGGTGCTATAATACATGGAATAAGGAACTCTCTTTGATCATCTTAAGAAAACCAAAACTCTTTCTGAGAGAGAGACTGCTGAGAAGATCAGAGAAGTGACAGAAGCTATCAGATATTTGCATGAACATGGTATCGTGCATAGAGATATCAAACCTGAGAATGTCGTGCTCAGTGGTGGTGTTGGAAAATTATGCGATTTTGGCTGGGCAGCTATTTGCAATTAACGTCGACGTACCTGTTGCGGTACTTTTGACTACTCTGCTCCCTAGATCCTCTAAGGGAGTGAATACGATATTTCAGTAGATTTGTGGTGTTTAGGTGTCTTGGCATATGAGCTGCTGGTAGGAAAGGCACCTTTTTATCACATAAGCAGGAAAGAAACGATGACCAGGATCAAAAACGTTGAATAAGACAAAATCACCTTTCCAAGAGAGATATCCGATGAGGCCAGAGATTTTGTGGGAAAATTGCTGAAAAAATAACCTGCTGAACGAATGGGTGCTGAGTAGGCTTTAAGACATCCTTTTTTAAGAATGTGACATTTTGATTTTTCATGTTTTGCTTTGTTTCATAGATGGATATAAGTTAGAATGCAAAAAATATGAGAGATCATTCGTTTAGGCTGGTTCTCCTCCGCTTACTGTGTAATTCCAGGAAATAGTTTTCGACAAATTTGCTCTTCTCCTTTAAAATAGCGTCGATTTATTGAGTCTTATTTTGCTGTTTGGGTTTAATAGGTCTGGGGGGTAGCTTCTGTTCAGTTAGTATCTTTTATTTTATACTGTCGATCAGAGGCAAACTATTGTGATTTCTATTGTCGTTGCTGATATTTTCGTCATTGTTGACAGAATGTATCCGATCATGTCTTTTGTTTATCTTATGTAGTGCTTTGGGTTTACGGAAGAGCAGGCTAACCTGATACAGGAGCTGCTAATCTTAAGGCGACGAGTAGGTAGGCGAAAGGATGTTCTTGGGACGATGCGAGTGAGTGGTTCGAGGAATTCGGATCCTTTATTATTTGATGGATGGCAAAGGAAGTCGATAGCTTTATGCCCGATCGATAGTATGCTGTCGTTTCATCGTTCAAGCTAGGATTAATTTTTTTGAATATAATATATGATAATAGTAGGAGCAGTATCAAACTATCAAAGGTTTGTAACAAGAGGACCTGACTGTATTTAAGAGAGCGCTTTTGATGAAAATGTCTTTTTTGACTCTGAGAATCTTGTGCTTGAGCATTTCTCTCTTTTTGAGAAGCACTGCTAAGGCCTGAATTCTTTCGAGCTCTTCTGCTGCTTTATTGATAACATTCAAAGCCTTGCTGTTGTCAATTTTCTCTTCTTTTCTGTTCTGGATCATAAAGAGCTCTTTGTAAAGACTATCATGTTCCAAAGTAGTCAGATCTCCTCCAAGATGTAAGTAGATACTTTTGAGATAAAATATATGATCCCTACGGGTGCATCGAATACAATGACATAGGCCTTGACAGTAAGGACATAAATTTGAAGGTTTGGTGGGAATATTGTAATTTTTCAGGCAGCTTTTGCAAAAATAACGATCGCATTTGTATTTGTGATCTATCTTTACAAAATTAATACTTTGGCAGGTGTATCGCTAGAATTAGTTGAGCATATTGATTTTCTGGTAAAATTTCAGCTTCTCATCCAAACTGAACCCTTGACCTGTATAAAAAGACAAAAAACTTTTGACGACTGATTCGATGTATGGATGATAAACCTTGAGGGAAAAATTTTTAGGTTCAGAGGATGAATTCAAGCTACATTTGGATAGTAAATGAGGTTAATAGAGATATCGGCATTGATGACACATTTGTAACCTTTCAAACTCTGATGCAATTTCAGCATGTCCTTGAGTAGCATTTAGAAGTTCAGGTTAGTTTTTGTTCTGCTTGTTGCATATTTTATGAAATTGATAGAACTAGGTATCAAGCTAAATACATTGGGTGAAGTATAGTTGAATCGACTTTTGGAACCAGTTAAATAGGCCTTGAGAATAGAATATTATCTAAGACTGTTCAATTCTTGAAATTCATGCTATGATAAAACTTTTCGAGGTAAATTTAGTCCTTTTTCGAACTAAATATAGTAAAATAGTTCTTAGTTTTCATTTTTTTATCTCTTGTGCAATTTGAGCATTGAGTCTGCCACTTGCTTCTTTTCCAGCAGAGGAATCTGATATCTGATAAAGGCTAATTGTTGTCTAACCATAGAAACGTGATCAAAAGGCCTTTGAATGTATTATTTTGTTGCTGGAGAAGTCTATTATGCCAGGAGGAGACTCCAGTCAAGATCTTTTAATACTGCTGACCTGATAACTTCTAAGCAAGGTTTGGCCTATTGAACTGTTTCTTTCCACTCAATTTTTGCAAATTTGGCCAATTTCTCCACCTATTTTTTATCGCTTGAACTCAGAATAGTTTATGTTGTGGATGAGTGAGACCGACTAGAGGAAGACAAACTTCCCAACTCTCTGGTCTTTTCAGCTTCCTGCAGACTTACATTTTTTTATTCTTATTTCTTCCAAATAGAAAACATTTCATTTACCCAATTCTCACCGTTCTTTCCTTGTTCACATTTGCAAAAATTCGCCTAAATATAGCTCTCCTGGAAGACGGAAGATAAATCTTCATCAAACTTGTTCTTTTTTGTCTCTTAATTTTTGTCTGTGTCAATATGGATTTACCCAATCTAAATTTTCTAAAATTGCCTTCGACATAATTTAGGCACTAGAGTTCCGAAGCAGTAACAGGTCGAAAGTAACTTTCCTCTAGTAGTTGCCACAATATTCTTACATTCTCATCAACTATATCGTTACGAGGATATTGCCTGAATACATCTTTCTGGAGTCTAATGCTAATTATATGGACTAACTTACAATGGTTTGTAGTCAACAACGTCGTACTTCAGGTTTCTTCTGAGCAGCTGAATGAGTTTTTTGAGATTGGAGACCTGGGCGTAAAAGGTCGATTTGTCTGTTTGCATAATTGACTTATTATTAAAATAACTTGCTAAGATTTTTTCATTCAGAAGCAATTTATAAAAGATAATAGGATGCCTAGAGTTCAGACAATCATGCGTCGAATATCGAGGCTTTCTTCTGTTCGGAGAAGAAGGCTCCTTGCCACTCTTTCTTAACTTCGAAAGGAGACTCAATCAACATAACGGGGGTTCTGGTGCCTTCCTCGATGGTGAGAGTTCCCTGGTGATCGCTCATGTCAGTGTCAACATAACCAGGACAAGCAATGTAGACCTGAATTTCTTTGTTTTTGACAATTTCGTTTTTGGTCAGAGCGGAATGATAGACAGTGAGAGCCAGCTTAGAGAGTCCGTAATTGCCGAAGAAGTCATTGGGCCACCCTTTCTGCTTCTCGTTTCCAGCTTCAACATCCTTTTCAAATTCCTGTACAAGATCGAAAATCTCTTTTTTTGATGCTTCTGCCTTTCTCCATCTTTTCTTTAGGTCCTCGTTGGTGATAGCTTGGAAGGTAATTCTGCCTAAACCTGAGCCTAGAGACACGATTTTGCCTCGCTGAGCCAGCAATGGGAGAATCTTTTCACTGAGTTCAACTGTCCCATAGAAATTCTGAATAAGATAAAATTTACTGTTGCGAACGTCCATTTGACAATCTTCAAGTCGATTTTTTCACTCCTGTCGAGGACACCAGCATTATTGACCAAGACATGGATCTCATTGTATTTTTGCCTGACTATCTCCACAAATTGATCGATGCTCTTGGAGTCAGAGATATCGAGCTTTTAGAGGTGTAGTGAAGCCTTAGGGTATTTTTCTTTTAGCTGATGTAGAGCTTTCTCTCCGCGTTAGAGGTTGCGGACTGCGAGGATAACATTCCAGCTGTTTTGTCGGGCAAGGTGTTCAGCAATTCCGAGGCCGATTCCCTTGTTTGATCCGGTGACAATGATGTTTTTGAGGCTTGACATTTTGTTTTTGTTTATAGACTCTTATGTTTTTC
>Ga0100378_1003758_pt1 | contig 14429 bp, 10 predicted proteins | sample CryGeymeta201502_FD_81535 | JGI IMG/M metagenome (GOLD analysis project Ga0100378, IMG submission 81535) | Groundwater microbial communities from Crystal Geyser aquifers in Utah, USA - Crystal Geyser metaG 2015-02 | ecosystem: Environmental > Aquatic > Deep subsurface > Groundwater | place: USA...
CCAGCTGATCGAAGCCTACCCCCACGAGTTCCGCCTGGTGATGGTGGGAGACGTCAACCAGCTCCCGCCCATCGGCTGGGGCTCCCTCTTCGCCCAGTGCATCGCCGCCGGGACTTTCCCGACTTTCTACCTCTCGGTCAACCACCGCGTTTACCAAGTCGAGGGGGAGCACGACGGGATCTTGGACAACGCCCACAGGATCTTGACCCACTCCCGCGGCCGCTTCGTCTTCAGCGAGACAAAGAATTTCACTCTGGTCTCCGGGCGCTTGGAGAGGGTTTTCGACATCATCAAGATTTGCCGAGATTTCCGGATCCCCCAGGAGCAGGTGATCGTCCTGACGCCTTTCAACAAGGACCTGGTCGCCCTCAACGCCGCTTTCCAGCAAATTTACAACGAAGAAACCAGGAACGTGGTCGACCCCCAGGGAGTGCTTTGGCACGTGGGGGACAGGGTCAGGATGAAGGAAAACAACTACGAGATCAACGTCATGAACGGGGAGCTGGGCCGAGTCAAGAATATGACGGGAGACGCTTTGATCGTGGACTTCGGCGAGTCCGGCACCCACGAGTTCAAGCTGAAAATCCCCCCTCGGAGCTACAACTACGAGCCCCAAGAGGACGGCATGGGCGTGGGCAAGAGCCAAAGCGTGGAGTACCTCGAGCACGCCTACGCTATCAGTATCCACCGCTACCAAGGTAGCGAAAGCGACTTCGTGGTTATTTACATCCCGGAAACTAAGGGGGGCAGCTTCTTGAACAAGAACCTCCTCTACACCGCGGTGACCAGAGCCAAGCGAGCGGTTTGGCTAGTCGGCGACGACGCTGCCCTCTCCCAGGCTGCTGTAATGTCCGGGGCCCGGCGCCACGAGCACTTGGCCGACCGACTGAGAGACCTCCTGCCTCAAGTGGCCCCGGTCGGCTCCGCGGGGGAAGACCCAGCAGAGACGCCGGATTACTTCGACGACAACGAAAGCTTCTACGAGCAGCTCGACTGCATGGACTGGAATTAACCACAACAGGTCCAAATTCGCTCTTGTTTCAAAAACAAAAGGCTGCCATTCCGGGAAATATAGAAGAAAAGAAACTGAAGAAAAAAATATACATCTATCTTTGAGGAGAGATGGACAAATTCCGCGACTTCTGCCGATTCAAGAAGGCTATCGAAACGAAAGAGTGCGAAATCGAAGGTTCGTGCGTCGCGCTCGGCGAGGCAAAAGTCCGCGATTTACACTCGCGCTGTTGGGTAACCCCCGGGTATATCGAAGGGACGCTCCCCTCTGTACAATTTAAAAGGGAAGACGTCAGCGTATTGGTCAAAAACAAGCCGCTTTCTCAATTCGAAGTAGAAAAGTTGAGACTTATCTTCGGAAAGTTCGGCCCTGGGCAGAAGATACCCGAAGATTTTTTCTCTCCACGAAAATATTCCGTCCTGAGGAGCTTTGTCGCCGCTTTTTACCCCCAAATTTCAGCTTCTCGCGTCTTCGTCACGATGGACCGTCTCTCGGTGGTAGAAGAAGGCCAGGAATTTAGCGACCGCTTTTGCGAGCGCGAAGCGGAGAGGGAAGCAAAAAATCAAATCCTGGGAAAAATTGTCCTGTGTTTGCCCTCGGCTTATACGGGAGGGGAGATTTGTTTCCAAAATACTAAAGATCAAAACTTTCATGCGGAAAAACTGGGCTACTACTACAACTCGGAGAAGGTGAGGTGGTTTGCTATCGATAAAAATCACAAATTTGACGTTAACCCGGTCGTTTCCGGTTCTTTGGTTTTAATAATTTTAAACTGCGAGATGTTACTTTCTGAGGGAGAAACATCTCCCGAAGCTAGGGAGGAAGAGAAAACATCACCTAATCCGATGGATGAATTGAAGTATACGGATTTTGAGTACGACTCGGATGGACCTTGCGGAACATATGAAAATGATGAAATTTTGGATAAATTTTCCCTGAACCAAGAAGATTCGGACGAAGAAGATTCGGACGAAGAAGATTCGGACGAAGAAGATTCGGAACTCAAGAGAGTCTTGGAGACGGAAAAATACCGAATTTTGAACTTGATAGAATCTCTTCGCGGTGATAAGAATCTTTTCGCTATTATCATGTCTCGCTTTTACGGAAAAGTTCCACCTAAAGATTGGGAACTAAAGGGTTTAGATTTAGATTTCTTTAACCATTTGAGCGGATTTTATGACATCGAGGTAATACCAGTCGTGATTAAAGTTCAATTTGATAACGATAAGGAGTGTGAGGCTATAGATATAAAGTCTATAGACAGTTGGTATAAACCGAATGTGAAAGGGTACATTAACTGTATTAGCGCGGGATTTTCTGGAATATACATTCAAAAGACTGATTTATTTGAAAGTTATAAAATCGAACACCCGCTTAAGTGGTACCTAGGTTCAGCGATGCTTTTGAAGAAAAAATGAAAGGAACTAAATCCGCTTGGAGTGGGTGCTTCTCCTGAAAACAAGCTGTCGAATATCTTCTATATTACCTTCGAGACTCCACCCAAACACCACTGGGTCAAGATAAAATATTCACAGAATATTTTGAAACAGAGAAGATGCCTTCCTGGTTTGCCTGCGACGGAGAATTATTTGTATTTTGTCCCCCAAAAGCCTTTCGTCCAAGGCCAATCTTCTTCAGTAAGATTAGAGTTAGTTCTCCTGAAAGGCAAAGGCCTGCTGCCTATAGTCTTCTTCTCGTAAGCATTTCTTTCCAACTTCCCTGGAGAGAACTTTTCTTTTATTTCAGTCAGCGCTGAAAAATCGAAAGAGTAAGGAACGTAAAAAGCGTTCAATTTTTTTTCTCTCAAGTTTTTGACAATAGAAGGGCTGGAGTTGAAGAAGAGAAAAGATTTAATAGGACTTCGAGAGAAAAGCGATATAGTTTCGTGAGCCAGACAAAGATGAGTATCCACTAAAGAAGATACATTTTTACCCAGACAAACTCTTTCGGAATCCGGCAAAAAATCAATCACTGTAAGGGTTTCGTAGGCAGGCACTACCCATTTCGAGAAGCTTCTTTTGAAATGAGAAAGAGCTTTGTAAATAACGTAACGAACGAGGGAAGCGCCCGAAAGATATTCTTCGTTATCGTTCTCCGGTATTGTTACTACAATACTTACCGGTGGAGAAATGTCTTCTTCTAGTTTGAAAAGCCCATCTTTCTGCGCCGCAGCTGTCACCATAAGTTCTAAAAAGTCTGAGCTAATAGCTGCAACTAAATCGTTGGGATCTCTGTTTTCGGCTTGGAGAATGATTTCTTTGGGAAAAAGAGAACGAAAATCGAAAACGAGCTGAAGTGGACCATCTAAATTTTCGGTCGTACTCCGACAGTTAAAAATAAATCTTTGAGCTTTTGTCATCATCGTGTCTTTTCTCCATAATCTCTCGCCTAACAGTTCTGGGTTTCTGTTGAAATTCAAAAGTCCTAATTCATTATCCAGTCCCACTTTCACCTTGACATTCTCGATAAAATCTGGACCGATGTCACTATCGGTATCGATTTTAACGTCTACGCTGGGAGAAAGTTGGGGAAGAAAAGGATATTTTGGATTTTCAGTCCAGCCGCAATGTGTCTCTTTTTTGTATTCTTCTTTGTATTCTCTATCAAGCATTATCGAAATTTCTCTATCACTTTCTTCCGGTAAGTTCAATTCATCTTCGAAAGTGAAACTACTTTTCTTTCTATGAATATCATTTTTGACATGAACAACAGCTACTCCTTTTTCCAAAGCTTTATCGACATTTTTTTCATCATCGTCGATGAGAATAATATTTTTAAGACCAATATCATTTATTCCTCTTTTAGTCAAATGTGTTAGTATATATTGTATATGACAATTTTTTCCTACATGTTTAATCTTCTCACCATCTAAACGTTCTCCTAAACAAGGACCAGTGAAAAAAAATTCATCTGTATACCTTCCACGGGGGTAAAAATCTATTATTTTTATACTAGTTATATAACCCCACGCTTTTTCGGTAATTTTTCGCGAAATTTCTCTATACTCGCTTGGTTCAAAATCTGGAACTAGGAGTTCGATAAAAGAATCGTATAAAATTTTCCTTATCGTCAGAGAACCATTAATCGTTTCATATGTTCTATTATCCAAAATATTATAGTAAGACCACGAATCTTGTAATGTTACTATATATACTTTAATTTGTTTATCCAGAGCCGCCATAATTAACGCTAAGGCTTCCAAAGAAATATTACAAATCATGTAGGGGTAATTTTTTGGCCTTACCCCTTGGGAAGTGGAATATTTCATTATTGTATTGTCAAAATCTATCGCTAAAACTTTCAAGTCGACTTCTTTTCTCCACTCGTCTATTTTTTTGTTTGCTTTTTTCAAAAGATCATTTAACATTCTCTTTTTTTCCGTAGGAGTTTTGTATATCCAAGCCGAAGATTCGCAATATAAAAAATCTTCTTTTCCGTCTATATTCCGTGGGTAAGGAGCCGATGTTTTATATTCGATGGGCCTTCTGCGAACTTCTTTCTGCTCAGGGACTCCCAACGTCATCCAGTTTGGAGTACTCATTTAGTAACCAATAAAAATATGTGTTGTGCTGCAGAGTTGAGCGCAAAACAGCGCTGACTACCTGTCAGCTACATCCTAGATATTCTAGATATCCTCTCCGCGAAGCGGTCGCTTAAACGAGAACTCCGCTCGAGAAATGGAAGGTAACAAGGTTTTGCCTCTGACTCTAGAGCCGGGGAATGAAAGTAGGATTTCGTCGGGCAGAGCGAAGTACATAATAGGCTCCCGCCTCAGCTGTATTTTGGGTGACGTCGAAGTCGTGGGAGTGGAAGAGGAGGAGGGGCAAATTTTCTACCAAGTGAGTCACGTGCACTTCGGCGGGCAAAGTATCGGAGGGCGCTTCACTCAGAGGATGCTCGAAAACACCGGCCTCAGCCTCAGGACCAGGGTTTTCAACGTCTCGCCCCCGGTTATTCTTTCGGTGGAGAATTTCTACCGGGATCCCGACAGGATCAGAGAGCTAGCCTTGGCCCAGCCTTACTTCCCGAACATCAAGGCCTACAAAGGAAAGAGGACGAGCACCAAGTTCCTTTTTCCCGGCGTGAAGGAGCAGTTCGAGAAGTTGCTCGGAGTCTCGATAGCCAACTGGCTGGTGCACGGCGTCAACGGCGTCTTCCAGATTACTAACCACAAAGATCCCCTCGTTTACCACAGCGATTTGCAGAGTTACGCAGCCGCTGTCTACTTGACCCCGAACGCGCCCCCGGGCATGGGCACCTCCTTTTGGCGCAGCCGCAAATACCAATGCCGCCGCCCTCCCCTCCACCCTGCCGAACGAGGACGCTTTCCCGACGACGCCTCGGCAAAAGCCGCCAGCGATGACATGTACAGCGAATACAATCTTCTTCACCCGGACGAGTGGGAGCTTCTGGACAAAGTAGCCGGTCTGTATAACCGCTTGGTCATCTGGGACAGCCAGATGGTCCACTCGGCCAGCAGCTACGAGTACTTCCCCGGAGAGGAAGGGGAAAACTCCGAAGCCGAAGGATCGCGGCTGGTCCAGCTTTTCTTTTTCGATATTGCGCAATAACGGAGCTGTCAGATATCTTCGATATCTTCGATATCCCCCGCTTCGCGGTAGTGATAACACAATGTTGGGGTTTTGTGCTGTTATTTTAATCGTTTTGAGCTGCCAGCTCAAATCGGAAGGATTTTCATTCTTTTTCTTCGGGGTATTCCTCTACCACAAGACTCCCGTGGTGTGGCGGCGAGTAAATGGTATACAACTTCAAGGGGTAGTAATCTGAATCTACATTAGTGATCTGATGGTAAACTCCCGCGGGAACCACCACAGAATCGCCTTCCCCCAGCATGTAGGAAACCACTTTAATTTTACCTTCCACTTCTACTTCCAGCTCTGCCAAGGCCCTCCCGCCTTCTATCCTGATGAACTGCTCGATTCCGTCGTGTTTCTCCCAGGGGATAGATTTTTCCACTGACATGATCACCAGCTCCATCTTCCGGCCGGAAAAAAGAACTTGTCGAAAATTTTCGTTCTCCAAGGTCGTCTTCTCTAAGTTGAAAGCCAGAGACATTTTCTACGACTCTTTTTTTAGCTGGAGCGAGAAATTTTCCCTAGATTTCTGTCATCGCGTTTTCTAATGTGAACCCGTTCTACTTGAAGTGTCGAACGTAAACAGAGCTCTTTCAGTCAGTGGAAATAGACAAATGATTAACGGTATAACTCTAATTCTGTGAGACAGAATTCGCCGAGAAATAGAAAAGTAGTCAAATAGACATTTCTACCCCCTGCTAATTCCGCCGCATTTTCTCTCTCCTTGGTTAGATTTGGCTATCTCCTGTAATTTTCTCTCCAGCTTGGAGGCTCTCTCTTCCAGGTCAGAAAGAATTCTTAGCTCAGCTTCCAGAGATTTGCCGCTCGATGTTTGGCAGGCGACATCTTTTTTAGTGCTTCTTTTATAATCTAGCTCTTTCTCTTTCTCCATCGCTTTACAGTCGAATGTAAGTTTTATCAAAGCAATTTACCGGGACAAAAATTTGTTTCCCCGCTCAAATCAACAGCGGGAGAAATTTAACTCCTCTCTAGCAGAAATCAATTTTTTCACCGGTAGAACAAAAAGACAAAAGAGTTATAATTTCCTCTCTACCTCTATACTTTTATTTTAAATAAAATCGGAAGGAAATAAGGGGGGTAAAAATCGTTAGAAGAAGAAAACGATCGAAGAAGCCCTCACCGCTACACAGTAATACCCAAGCTTTACATTTTTATTTTCGAATCGGAAATAGAAACTCTCAAGTAAAATAGACAGAGTAAAAGTAAGCCCAAACTCACGAAGGAGATTTGATCTGGAAGATCAAATCTTTTCAATCTACAAAGAGACTTCGCCGTTCGATAGCAACTCCAAGATGTAAGGGGAGTCGTAATTCTCTACTTTCTCCCTCTCGCAGCGGAGGAGGAAATCGACAACGGGGGCCCTGCGGAGGGCGACTTGCTCCAAGATGTAAGGATTTCCCGAAAAGAAAGGGGAACCTTCGGCCCCCGGCCTGAGGAGGTGAAGAATTTTGTCGTAAAAGTGGTCCAGCGTCGAGAGGCTGGGGCGGCCGGAGGCGTAGTCGCGGAAGCGCTCGGGCTGGGCGGCTTCCCAGACGTCTTCCTCGCAGAGGGGGCGGGGGGTGTCTGCCAGGCGGAAAGGCCGCCCGCGGTCTCGCCCGTAAAGCAAGCAGCGGACTATTCCCGGCAAGCCGATCGCTTCCAGGCGGTCGCTGTCCCGGGGGATGGCTTGCCAAGGAAAGGCCAGAGGGGAGACCCCGTTCTTGCTGCAGGAAACGACCTTGATCAGGGAAACCGTCTCCTCGACCAGTTCTTCCTGGGGGGCGCCGAGAGCGGGGATGGGGGCGGGGAAAGACTGGGCCAAAATCCAGCGGGCGTTGAAGTTATCGTAAGTTTGGAAAATTTTCTCGTCGTCGACTTCGTGGAGGAGGGCGGCGCAAAGGATCGCTAAGGCCTGAAAGGGGGGGATTTCTTCGGGGTGGCTGCGGATCGCTGCGGCCGCGTGGCTAGCCACAGTCTTGCAGTGCTCCGCCCCGTGCCCGTTCTTTTCCTGCCCCCGCATCAAGCTCGACATCAGGGCTTCGACTCGGAACAAAACTTGTGGTATCGGGGGAGGGAAGCCTGACTCGTGCATCTTCTTTTAAATCTTTATTACCATTAAACCCTTCAGTTGGGACTCGCGAGCAATTAGTCGGATCTGATTCGAGCCGGGAGCGCGAAATGACTGTTTGGTATCAAAGAAGACCTCCCGCTTCGCGGTCGAACGTCTCCCCGCTGAAGACTCAAGCGGGGAGAAATTCGCTATCGTTAGAACAGAATATTAATTTTCGGCCTGTTGATTTGGGGCCGAAAAAACCGCTGTCGCTAGAACAGAGTTAGTTTTTTCGGCCTGTTGATTTGGGGCCGAAAAAACCGCTGTCGCTAGAACAGAGTTAGTTTTTTCGGCCTGTTGATTTGGGGCCGAAAAAACCGCTGTCGCTAGAACAGAATATTAATTTTCAGGCTCGCCGGAAATCGGTAAAACGCGCTACCACTCGGACGGGGGTGACGACAAGCCCTTAACGCGAAAAATAACCCGAAGACTCACCAGGAGCTTTTAGCCCAATCTAAATGAACGGTTACAGGCTGCCGCGACTTTACGTCTTTTTCACCCCGATCCGTTGCGTCCTGTTCGGAGAGCAGCCCCGGCCTCCACCCCCGCCCTACTTAGCTTTGGAGATAGAGCCGGAGGCCGACGGGCAGAATATTTCTCGGGTGAGAGCTGTCTACGCCCGGCAAGATCAGCTCTGGGAAGAGACTCTGGAAGACTCCTTTTCGGTGGGAGACGTCTGCCTCCACATGGAGAACACCGAGGGAGGCACCCTGGCGGAGAAACTGGGCAACTACCTTTCTTCCCTCCCTCCGGAGAGCTTGGCCGCCCTGGCCTCCTGCTACGAAGGGATGGGCAAGAAAAACTTTCACCAAGAACAAAGTGACTTCCCCCCAGCCGACGGCGCAAAAAACATTCTCCAAGAAGAAGCAGGGTGCGTTTTCTTAGCAGGGTTGTCTTGCTACCTGGGCTTTTCCGCCCTGCTGGAGGCAGGGGCTTTCTGGGACGCCCTCCCCCTCCAGTGGACTCCCCCCGCCCCCGTCCGGAGCGGGAACGCCCTGAACCAAAACGCCTTCAACTATACTGGGCTCCCGCTCTTCGCGGTGACTAAACTAAGCTCCGGCCTGGAGAGCCAGGTCGCCCAGGCCTTGTGCGGCTTCTTCAACAGCTTCGGGCACCTCTTCGGGCAGGGGCCCATCCTCGACAGCCAGCGACTGGTAGTGGAGATCATCAGCGGGTTCGCCGCTGCGGCTTCGGAGCGCTTGGGAGAGCTGGCCTCGGCTCGGGCAGCCTTCATGTCCGACCTGGCTTGCCTGCGGAAGGAGGCCCTGGAAGAAATGAGGCGGGCCAGCGCGGCGGAAATAACTCGCCAGAAGTCGGAGATGGAAGGGAAAGCCGCCCAGATTTTCGCCGCTTTCGGGGGGAGGGCGGCCAAGCAGGTGGCGGAGATAGTCGAACGGGGGAAGAAAGAGAGAGTAGAAGAGCTCTCCCTCGTGCTGGGGGGAAAGCTGGAAAGCCTGTACCCCCGCCTCAGGGAGGAGCTGCAAGCCAGCCTGTGGGCCGAGCTGGCCTGCTACTTCAGCTGCCAGCTAAACGGGGCTTACTTCGACAAGCTGCACCAGAGGCTGAGTCACCTGGAGGCCAAGCTGGAAGCCTGCTGCAGACCAGCGTGTGAAATTAGAACCGGATTAGCCGCTGAAATCAGGACAGGGTCGCCGATAGCACCAGAAACGGGTCCCGGAGAAACTGAGAAGAAAAGTGAACTGTGCTTACCAGAAGATGTTTTTGGGGATCTCGCAAAAACCGAAGCCGCAAGAAGAGCAGCAAAAGAACTCACAGTCGACGCTGACGACGCAGCAGAAACCCCAAGAAAAATCTCGCCCGCCGATAACTCTGGAGTACCTTTCGCGGGTAAGATCTACTGGTGAGGCGCGGGGAGAATACCAGCCGGGCTTCCTGGCCCAGCGCAGGCGTCAGCAAGCAGAGGCGGGAGTGGAAAGCCGGGAGTGGGAAGACAAGGGGGGCTACTGGCTGAACGGGAGCCCGCAGGGCTCGGAAGCTTGGCTGGCCCTGCGAAAGAACCTCTTGACCGGCTCCAACGTGGGCTCCGCCCTGGGGCACAGCCGCTTCAGCGGGCCGCTGGAGGTAGCCTTGGACGTGGCGGGGGTGGAAGCTAAGGTCTTCAGCCAGGAAAGCCAGCGGGTGATGGCCCAGGGGACCCAGCGAGAGCCCCTGGCTCGGGAAAAGTACATGAGGATGAAGGACGTGCACGTGGAGGAAGTAGGGCTGGCGATCCCCAAGTGGGAGCCGAGGTTGGGCAGCTCCCTGGACGGGGACGTCATCGGGACGGAGGGAGTGATCGAAATCAAATCCCCCGACAAGGGGATTTACCGCCCGCTCTTGGAATACGAGCGGATGGTGGCCAAGGGCTGGAGCCCCCCGCCCGGCTACCACCAGCACATCTGGGACAGCCACTACGACCAGATGCAAGTGGGGATGAAGGTGGCGGGCAAGACTTGGTGCGACTACGTCGTCTACTCTGCGCAGGAGGAGAGGATCTTCGTCGACCGGGTCCCGCTGAACGACAAGTACTGGGAAACTGTCTTGGAGCCCGGTATCAAGAATTTCCTGGAAAACATCCTGGAGCCCCTGATATACGCTAAGGAGAAAGAATGGAAAATCGAATAAGGTGAGGGCGGCTGCCGTGTCTCTTCAGCCTAATTCCGGATATGTCTTAATTCTATTTCAGCTCAGCGAATCGTACTACCAAATCAGATTTTATTTTGGACTAAAAGTTCAAAAAGTTCAAAAGTTCAAAAAGAACACGCCGCCGCTAGTTACGGAGGGAGGATTAAACAGGAAATGTTACCAGAGGAGAGTGTGGAAATACAAAAATAGTCCTTGTAACTTTTATTAAAAGTTAACTATCGCTAAAAATAAATTCTAAATTGAATAAATAATATACACTTACTCACCACTAAGAATGTCTTTTCTGGTCCAATTTGTCGAGTACCACAATTTGGCGGGAACTTACTGGGATGAAATTTTACGAGATTACCGGCAAGGTTTGGACGGGCAGCCTTGGGATATGTCTATCTTATCGAAAAGCTTGAGTTGGAATCTTATCAAAGAGAATCTGAAAGGTTTGAACGGAGAAGAGTGGAATATAGTAGGGCTGTCTCAGAATAGAAGTTTAGACTTCGCTTTTGTCGGAGAAAATCCCCAAGGTTTGAACGGTCAAACTTGGCATATGTGTTCCTTATCTTTCAACGAAAGTTTGGACTTCTCTCTGGTCAAAGAAAACCCGCAAGGTTTGAACGGCCAAGCTTGGAATATGTACGCTTTATCTTCCAACAGAAGTTTAGACTTCTCTTTGGTCAAAGAAAACCCGCAAGGTTTGAACGGCCAAGCTTGGGATATGCAAGGATTATCTTCCAACGAAAGTTTGGACTTCGCTTTGGTCAAAGAAAAACCGCAAGGTTTGAACGGCCAAGCTTGGGATATGCAAGGATTATCTTCCAACGAAAGTTTGGACTGGAATTTGGTCAAAGAAAATCCGCAAGGTTTGAATGGAAAAGCTTGGGATATGAGAAAGTTGTCGGCAAACAGAAAATTGGACTGGAACTTGGTCAAAGATAACCCTCAAGGTTTGAACGGAAATCCTTGGAATATGTATCATTTAATGAGGAATGAATCCTTAGATTGGGATTTGGTCAAATATAATCGCGATGGTTTGGATGGGAGATATTGGGACGCGGGAATTTTATCTTCGAATAGAAATTTAAATTGGAACCTGATCCAAAAGAAGCCGCGAGGTTTAAGTGGAATAGAATGGAATATGTACAGATTATCATCCAATATAGAATGGATTTACATAAAAAGAGCTTGGCAAGGTTTAAATGGGAAAAAATGGAATGTTTTTGGTCTATCTTGGAACGAAACTTTAGACTTCGCTTTCGTCAAAAATAATCCCGAAGGTTTGAATGGACAGCCTTGGAATATGGAAGGGTTATCGCGAAATAAAAATTTGGATTGGAAGTTAGTCAGAGATAACCCGCAAGGTTTGAATGGACAGCCTTGGGATATGTATTATTTATCAAGACATATCAATTTGGATTGGGATTTAGTCAGAGATAATCCGCAAGGTTTGAATGGAAACCCTTGGGATATGGAAGGTTTATCTTTCAACGAAACATTGGACTGGAATTTAGTTAAGGCTAACCCGCAAGGTTTGAATGGAAAGCCTTGGAATATGGAGGGGTTATCGGGACAAAAATTCAATATGAAACCTGAAGATATATTTTTTAGACTTCCTTTCGCTCAACCTCGATTTAAAGAAGCGTTTCGACAACATTGGGCCGACTTCTACTACAGGCCGGAAACAGAAAAAGGAAAAGGAGGACCGGGATACTTATCGCAAATTGTGGAATGGTGTCAATAGTAAGAAGTTTTACATCTATAAGAGCTTTTATCCTTAAGTAGAGCGGCGTTTCGGCTCCGAATCAACAGGGCGAAAACAAATTATCTCTTTAACAACTTTTATCAAAAGTTGATTTCCGCTCCAAATATAGACTAGAATAAACAATATCTATATGTTCTTGACTAAAGCCTAAACTTCGAGTCGGCAAAATGAAAGATTAATTGATTTTTGCAGACACTAAGCATGTCGAACGTCGACGAAGTCTTTTACCACGACGAGGCCTTAGACATCAAGGTAACGAAAAACCCCAAGCACTCGACCTACCACGTGAAAGGGGCCGGCACTTTCAAGATTCAAGATCCTTTGAAGCAACTCAACTCCCGGGTCCGCTACTACTCCGGCAGCAACTACTGGACCGTCCCCACCGACTCCTTCGACAACCTGATAGCCTTGCTGATAGCCGTCCAGCGGGGGGAGATCCCTTTGGTGGACGCCCCCGCCCCCTCCGGCCCCTCTTCGCCGGGCGAGCAAGAACCTTCCGCCCCGGCCCAGGTTTTGCCCCCGGATTTCGTCTCCGCCACCGGAGTAACGGTGGCCAAAGACCCCTCGCTCCCCGTTTACAGGGTCGCGGGCAACACCTTCCCCCTGAAAGACAAAATAAAAGCCCTGGACTCCCGGGTCCGGGGCTTCGGAAAGGGGCCGACCTTTTACTGGTCGGTCCCGGAAGAGAGCTACCAAGCTCTGATGGCGCTCCTGGAGGCCGCGGCTCCCAAGGCGGAAGAGAAAGTCGAAAAGTCTAACTTCCAGACTGTCACTCTGCGCTTGACCAGGCCCGTGGTGAGCCAGCAGTTCGCGCAGGAGGGCGATTTTTCTTCCGAATACTTCACCGTCACCCGGGCCGACCCTGATTTATACGGGATGATTCTTTTCTTCGAGGGCGTCCGCGGCCAAGAAGTGGCGGTCTGCGAGTTGAGGAGGGACCGCTTCGTCTTCTCCCAGGGACCGGTGGCCTTGATTGGCGAGCCGGTCCAATTCTTCGACCCGCCGAAAGAGTAATTTTCATTTAAGTTTTGTTTGTAAAACAAGATTTCCGGAGCAGCAGGGAGACAAGAGAAATCGCTAGTTCAAAAAAACAATCGGCGAAGACATCCTCATCGTTATGAGGTTATAATTTCTCCTCCAGCTTTACAGATATTGTTTCTGAAACAAGATGAAATCGCTCGTTCAAAGAATGAGATAAACAATCGGCGAAGCCGTCGGCCGTCGTAGACATCTTCACCGCTACGCGGTCATAATTTCTCTTCCAGCTTTACAGATTTTATTTTAAAATAAAAAAGAAGAAAGAAACGAGAGTAGATGTCCTCTCCGCTACGCGGTCATAATTTCTCCTCCAGCTTTACAAATCTTGTTTCTGAAACAAGATGATGAAAGAAAAAGAGAGAACGGACGTCAAAGACGTCCTCTCCGTTTCGCGGTCATAATTTCTCCTCCAGCTTTACAAATCTTGTTTCTGAAACAAGATGATGAAAGAAACGAGAGTAGATGTCCTCTCCGCTACGCGGTCATAATTTCTCCTCCAGCTTTACAAATCTTGTTTCTGAAACAAGATGATGAAAGAAACGAGAGAACGGACGTCTTTGACGTCCTCTCCGTTTCGCGGTCATAATTTCTCCTCCAGCTTTACAAATCTTGTTTCAGAAACAAGATGATGAAAGTAACAAGAGAAATAAAATCGGCGGAGCCGTCATAATTTCTCCTCCAGCTTTACAAAACTTGTTTCTGAAACAAGATGAAGAAAGAAACAAGAGAAATAAAATCGCCGGAGCCGTCGTAATCGGGGGAGCCGTCGTAATCGGGGGAGCCGTCGTAATTTCTCCTCCAGCTTTACAATTTTGTTTCTGAAACAAGAAGAAGAAAGAAACAAGAGAAATGGAATCAGCGGAGCCGTCATAATCGGCGGAGCCGTCATAATTTCTTCTCCAGCTTTACGAATCTTGTTTCTGAAACAAGATGATGAAAGAAACGAGAGAAATAAAATCGGCGGAGCCGTCATAATCGGCTGAGCCGTTATAATTTCTTCTCCAGCTTTACAAATCTTGTTTCAGAAACAAGATGAAGAAAGAAACGAGAGAAATAAAATCGGAGAGCCGTCGTAATCGGCGGAGCCGTCGTAATCGGCGGAGCCGTCATAATCGGCGGAGCCGTCATAATCGGCGGAGCCGTCGTAATCGGCGGAGCCGTCGTAATCGGCGGAGCCGTCATAATCGGCGGAGCCGTCATAATCGGCGGAGCCGTCATAATCGGCGGAGCCGTCATAATTTCTCCTCCAGCTTTACAAAACTTGTTTCTGAAACA
>Ga0100378_1003759_pt1 | contig 14428 bp, 20 predicted proteins | sample CryGeymeta201502_FD_81535 | JGI IMG/M metagenome (GOLD analysis project Ga0100378, IMG submission 81535) | Groundwater microbial communities from Crystal Geyser aquifers in Utah, USA - Crystal Geyser metaG 2015-02 | ecosystem: Environmental > Aquatic > Deep subsurface > Groundwater | place: USA...
AAGTGAATTTAAAATTAAAATTATAAAAACTTAATCAAACTATTAAAGAATACTAATATATATTTTAGTTTATATTTCGGTTGAATATGTCTGATTGCATAATAAAAATCAGATGTTAATAAATTGCAACTAAATTTATGTAGTATATTATTCCCATTTTAATTATTAACTAAATATATAATTTAAGTTATCATATTAAAATTAAATAAAATAAATATAAAATAGTAACAAAACCTTTTCTTAAATAAATTATTATTTATAATATTATGGAAGTATATTATAATTATTCATACTTTTTTTATAATATTTAAATTCAAACTATATTACTGTCACAAAACAAAATTTCAAGTATTATAATAATTAACTACAACACTTTGATTTAGACTTCTTATTTTTATCTAATATAATCTTGACTGAATTTGTCTCGGTGTCAAATGGATTCCTAGATGCATAATCTATATCATTATTTTTATAATTGTGTTTTTTTGATTTTTTTGATTTTTTACTTTCTCGTAATTCTAATTCATCCTGAACTTTAGCCATATTTTTAGTAATTATTTCAAATGTAAATTTTATATTATCTCCTGATAGTGCTGATACTTCTATATAATCTAAGTTATAAATTTTAGCCAAATTAACTGCCGTATCAAATGAAATAACTCTTTTATCTACTAAGTCATTTTTATTACCTGCTAATACAATTGATATATTCGAGGGACCAAATTCTGCAAGATCTTGTAACCAGTTTGCAATATTGGTAAATGATGTTAAATCGGTCAAGTCAAAAATTAGTAAGCATCCTTTTGAAAATATATTAATTTATTATTAAATTTATTACCATTTGTATCTCTGTAATAATTTCTTGTTATTGTTTTATATCTTTCTTGGCCACAAGTATCCCAAAGTTGTAAATCAGCAGCTGTTTTATCATCTATAAAAATGGATTTTAATTTATATTCAACACCTACAGTGCAGATATGATTTAGATCAATTTTATTTGATGTAAATTTGCTTAATATAGCAGTTTTCCCCACTGAAACATCTCCAAGTAATATTATTTTAAATCTATAAACAGTTCTAACTAAAATTTGATGAGAAGAACTTGTGTCCTGTGTAAATTCACCTGATTTTGAAGTTCCATAACCTCTTATATTTTGAAAACTTGAATTAAGATAATAATTGAGTTTATCTTGCATTTTAGCTACTATTAAATATTAAAGTAAAATATATACTTATTAATAAATATAAAATTACTATATTGATAATGAATCAAATTATTTTATTATTTTAATAAATTAGTTTATCAATTCATATATTAAAGTAATTGAAGTGACTGAATTTATTATCTTATGTAAAATTTTACATCACTTATTCCAAAACTTTTTTCGCATGAATTTGAAGATAATGTTGAACCGAATGATATCCTTATTTCTTTTTCTTTATGAGGAATAGTAATACTTATAGGAGACCCAACTTTACAACTTTCTTCCTCACAAATTTTTATATTAACTAAAGGAGTCGATTTATCTTTCTTACATCTCATTGTCCATAAATATTTATTTGTATTTTCAAGTTGTTTATAATCATTCTCACTCCAAAGTTTTAGGTATCCAGTCTCAGACTGCCAAGATCCCATAAAGTGGAATAAACCTTCAATTCTAACCATGGTATGTTCTGGTAAATATGAAATAGTCTTTACAATTTCAGTTGAAGAAACTTTACATTTACCTCCTAGCATTGTAACCCCTCCACATGTAGTTGTACCAGAAAAATTCCAGCCTTCAGGTTTTTTAATAGAACTGGCCCACGAGTTGTATTCTATCATTCTCCATTGACTTATATCATTAAAATTAACACTCCCATTAACTTCTAATGAATTTGTAAGAATAGATTGTCCTTGTAATTGAACTAATTCATTTGTTGCACTTAAGATATTATTACTATTTGAGTTTAATTGAAATTTTTGTTCTACAAGTCCTAGAGAATATATTTTATCAACCTTTTTGAGTTTTAAGTTGATAATCCCTGATTTACCTGGAGGTGGATTAATTGTTAAAGATGTAAATTGTTTGCTGTTAGTTAAACTAGGGTCTCTAACTCTATTTTTGTATAGTTTGTGAAATTCATGTTTTGTTTCTTTTGTTTCAAAACGTTTATTGATATTAATTGAAAATTTTAAAGAAATAAGCATTGTAATGCAAATTAAAAGGTTGTTAATAGATCTTGCTTTCATATTTTATTTATTATTTTTAATTATTATTAATAATAATGATAGTAATAATGATAATTATTATTATTGTATTAAAATTTTAAGATACTTATAAAAAGACTACTTAATTCCAAAAGCAATTCTACTTGTAGTATTATTTATAGAAGTTTAAGGTATAATATTATTTAATCTTCTTTTCCTCTTCTTCATCTCTCACCTTTTTAAAGTACTCTTTGTTTTTATTTAAATTATCAATTAAAAACTGCAATTCAGGAAATATCTCAATAACAGTTGATATCAAAGGTGAACATATACCTTCCATAAAGGCAATTTGTGATTTTGGAATATTAACTGTATTTCTATCGCATAAGAAAGAAATTGGAAGATGAAGATTTTTTTCCTTATCACCTTGATTCCAAAATTCGTCCATCACTTTAGTAGTCCATTGTAGATATATCTTTAATGGTTTTGTAGGATTAGATATATCAGAAGTATGAATTAAACAATTCAAAAACTCTTGTTGAGTATTAAATAGCTCAGTACCATTTAATTTTTTGAAGAAATTCTCAAAACTTTTTAGCTCATTATCCCCTTTATAATTTTCAAGCTTCATTTTTAAGTAAGTATATTCCTTTGTATGCATTGTCATATCTGTTGCCAATACACAATCAATTATCCGTTTTCTGATTAATTTATATTCCTCTTTATTAAGTTCATTAAAAATATCAAAGCTTTCATTGCTATTGATTATTTTAAAGGCCTCAGCTACATGAAAATTCTCTAATACAGATTGATCTATCATTACATTAAAATTTATAATACCATTATATGTAAGTGCTAATAAATCCTTTGAATTAATAAGGAAATTATTGTTTAAACCAGGATGTTTAAAGTCATGAATAATAGCTGAAATAATCAAAGCACTAGCATCAATATCGGTTAAATTCATTATCTTAAATTTAATGATTATATATATATATATATATATTTACCTCTTTAATATGTCCATATTTCATTAAGATATAACAAGTTTGAGCAACATCTGCACCATGAAGATCCTAAGTATAGAATTATATTATTAAAATTACCGTATGATAAGGATTTTCTCGAATATATCCTTTTGCGATTTCTTTTAAGAAATTTTCGAAATTTTGATAACTTACACAAGAGTAAAGACCTTGCTCCATAAAAATATAAGTTCCAACTACTGTTAATATATTTTCTTTTCCAACTTTATTTTCCAAAGCAAAAATATCAAAATCCTTATCTTCTATTAAAGAAAGATGATCATCTCCAAAATCAATTAATTCTAATTTATTATCTACGTATATTTTATTTGAAAAATATTCATCTTTCGGAGAGTATTGTGTATTAAGATTCTTATCAAAATTTAATATTACGCTTGTTTTTCTAGGAACTTTACTAATATTTGTTAATATATTTTTTTCTTCGTTTATTTGTTTAATATTTGAGAATTCTTCAAACCAACTGTATATATTCTGCATGTCTTGAGTTCCTTCTTTAAGAACAACTATATTTTCAAGTAGTTCATCTTCCGCTTTAAGAATAAGTGTATTTTTTATCTCTTCAGATATCCTATTTTATTATAATTATTTACCATGATATACCATTTGCTAAAGATTTTTCTCCATAATTATTAAGTTTGGTCTCAACTACTTTAAGAAGTTGCTGAATTATTTTATTCCTATCAAATAGCAGATGGTTAATTTTTTTGTTCTTTAACGCCATTGATTTTCTGAAATTTTTTTTGTCATTTTCATCTTCATGCACCTGCTTCATAAAGTCAGAGAAATACATATTCATTTCTTCTTCAGTGAATATTTCTAATTTTATAAAAGATTGTTTTTTTTGTTATAAATTAAATATAATTGTTTTACCTTTTAGTTTTTCTAAACCTTTAGATAACTTTTGTATGTCTTTTTCTTTATTCTCTATATGTTTTTTATTCTTAACAGTATGGTCTTTAGAAATTTTTATTTCAAGATTCTTTAGTAAGTTCATTTTACTATTTAATTTGAAACTAATTTATTAATATAATTTTAATAATAATAAATAATAAAGTTAATATTTATTTATTACTTGATTCAAATATTTATATGTAAAAGTATATGTAATTTTAATTACTATATTAACTAATAATACTTATTTAAATTAATCCTCTTTTAATTTCATCAATTTGCTTATTATATTCTTCACGTTGTTTTTCTAATTTAATTAACTCTGAGGATTTTTCATATATTTTGTCTTGATTTGACTCTGAATCTTCATAAATCGGATTAAGACCAGAAGTATATTTATTTATTCCCAAACCAGATGTATTATTTTTAGTATAGTGTTGTTTTATTTGATTATTTTTATTATAAGCTTTGTAATTATTACCATAAATATGCTCTGTTTGATGTTTACTTCTACTATTTCCAACTCCACCTTCATTGTGATTTAATTCGATATTATAATTATTCAAATTTATGTTCACGTTTTCATAGTAATTTATATTACTCATATTATTTGTTGATTTATTTTTAGGTTTCATTACTTCTTTTGAATATTCTATTGCTTTATGATTTTTAGAATTTTCTAAATTTTCCTTTTGTTTTTTATCTTGTATATCTTGTGGAGTATCTTTACTGGGCTTTAAAATAACTCTGTTAGTTTGCTTGATTTTGCTAGAGTACTCTTCCATTTTTTTTAATTTTTCTGCACGTTCTTCCCATTCTTTTGTTCCTAAATTCGGCCCGAGTTTACCCAAAACTACCTTTGCAGTGCTTATTTCTTTGTAATCTTTTAAAGTGTAAGGTTTATATATTTCATTAGGATTTTCTGAATTGTATGTTCTTGTGTCAAAAGAAATATTTTTGGAGTAACTATGATCACGCTGATTAGATGAATTTAATCTACTCATATTAGTTAAATTATTCTGTTGATTAATAGATAAGTGACTATTATCCATAATTGTTTTCAGTTTCGAGCTTAAAGCTCTTTTTTTATCTGTTTCTCTTTTAGATGTATTAATTTTTCTTACATTTCTATCATCTATATTACTTATGTTATTGATATTATTTGAGTTATTAGGTTTATTGATAATTGTAATATTATTAACATTATTCATATATTTTAAGTTACTCAGATTATCAACGTTTTTATTCAATATATTATTTATATTTGGTAAGTTGCTACTGTTTTTATCGAAGATTTTAATAGGTAATTTTATTGCATTTTGCTTATTTATAATGGAGTTAGCATTATTAGAAGCTTGATTTATATTATTGTTAATATTGTTATGATTCATTTGTGGTATATTATTAAGATTTAAGTTATTATGCAAATAAGCATTTGGGTTTTTACCAAAAGTCGCTTGATTAAATGCTTGATAATTATCCCTATTATTGTTATTTATTTCAGGATTAATATGATTTTGCATTCCATGAATTCCTGGTATTTGATTTACTTGATTATATTGCAAATTATCTTGCATACCTTGCATCCCCTGCATTCCTTGCATACCTTGCATCCCCTGCATTCCTTGCATACCTTGCATTCCTATCCCTTGCATACCTTGCCTAGCATCATTATTTTGATAAAAATAGTTAGGTATTGGAACCATAAAAGGAATTTGAGGAGCAGGAACTAATACTCCATTATAAGGATAAAAAAATGGTGGATTATGTTCGTATGGGTTATTAAATTGAGACTGAGAATAATTATAATTAGTAGGTTGTTGATACTGGGAATAATTTTGGGGTTGTTGAAAAGTTTGAATGTTCTTCTTAGTACTTGAATCTGTTTGTTTTATATTAGTAAAGTTGGTATTATTATTGTTATTGTTAATTTTGTTGGTATTGTTGGTATTGTTATTCATAATTAATTGTCCGTTATTAGAAATAGTATTATTACTGCTCTTTTTTTTAAACATATCTCTCTTTTCTTCTTTAATATTACTAATGTTAATAAGAGTTGAATTATTATTTGAATCAATTTTTATTTTGTCTTTAATAATTCTTCTATTATTTGATTTGGGAGTTATACTAGGAATCTTTTCTTTTTTATCGTTTTGAGTTATCTCTGAAAATTTAGGAGAATCTTGTCTTATATCACCTATTAAAATAATTATAAAAATGAAAAATTACTTACTTTTAGTATTTGAATATTTATTATCTTCATAATTAAAATCATTATAATCATTAATATCTATTTTTACATTTTCAGAGTTCTTCCTTACTCCCATTATACCTTCTCTTCCCATAGTTTCGATTTTATCTTTAAATTTTTCTTTAAATGAAAGCTCTTGAGTTTTATTCTTGCTCATTTTTAATTATTTAAATTAATATTTAAACATAAACATAAAAACATACGTATATTAATTAATTATGTTTGAAGAATCATTTTTATTATTAACTATTATAGTATATAAATTATGTCCCTTTTAGATTCATATATTTCTTATTGTAAAGTTTGTTTGAAATAATAATAAATATAGTTATATTTAAAATATACAAATAATAATATGTATATTCATATATAGGTTAATCCAAAACAACCTAATATATAAATCTCGAATATTTTATTCAATAATATATTATAATATTATTATTATTTTAATTCTATTAAAATATAAAATACTATGGCCGGAAGTACAAGATCAACTAAGTTCATTTATTTTATGATGTTTTTATTTGTTGTAGGAGGATGTGCAAATACTATATTTCTAAAAATGCAAAATGAAATAAATGCATTAGGTGTTGATTTTCAACATCCTTGGTTTCAAGCCCAAACATTATTTATTGGAGAAATATATTGTTTAATAATATACTTTATTATGCGTAGAGTTAAACCCAGATTTAACACTTCAAAAGAATATGATAAAGAAGGGAATTTAAAAGGTAGACCAACAAAGTTTCAATTTATTATTCCAACAATATTAGATTTTCTCGCTCAAACATGTCAGATGTTTGCATTAGGTAATCTACCAGCAAGTGTTTTTGCAATGTTTAGAGGAGGTAGTATATTAACTACAGCGCTACTATCAAAAATATTGTTTAAAAGAGTATTTCATAGGCATCACTTTATAGGTATGTTTTTAATAGTAGTAGGAATATTTTTAGTTGGCTATGCATCATACAACCCAGATAAAGTGACTGATGGTAATGTCGCTTTAGGGTACGTGTTTACAGTTATCTTCCTTCTATTATTTTGTTTCCAAATGATTTCCGAAGAAGCAATTGTTCTTAAATATAAATCACATGCAATTGAACTTGCTGGATGGCAAGGATTTTGGGGATTTTTGTTTTGTGGAATAATATTAGTAGTATTTCAATTTATTCCGTGTAATGATGGATTTCCTTTAAGAGAAGATATTTGTTCTAAGGATGATTATGGTAATTACACAATGGAAAATACAATATTCGCACTACAGCAAACATTTTCAGATATAGGATTATTTTTCTATGTATTTGGATACACAGTAAGTACTTGTATTCAAAATATGTTTGGTATTTCAGTTACAAAATTCGGAACAGCAGCTACAAGAGCTGTAACAGACAATCTAAGACCTGTTATCGTTTGGATATTTTTCTTGGTTGTTAAAGACGGAAAAGGAAATAGAGAAGAATTTCTTTGGCTTCAGTTAGTCGGATTTATTTTAATGATATTAGGTATATTAATCTACAATGAAATAATCGAACTTTGTTTTTGTAGACTTAATATTAAAACTAAAAATTATTTGGAAAAAGAAGATATGACAAAAGATGAAATATTATTTAAAAGTTATCAAATAAACCTTATTGAAAGTGAAATAAAAGAAATAGATAATTTAAACAGAGGACTGCTCAGTGAAGTTGAATCCGACAATAATATGACTAACAGTGCTAATAATGATGCTAACGAAAGTATAAAAGATAGTATACATTCTGTAAATGTAGTTAATAATGTTGATTTTGAAAAATTAAATATCTCAGGTGATAGTAATAGAAGTTTAACTAAATAATTATGTTAATACTATTTTTAATATAATCTTAAATTTTCTTTAATAAATAACTTAAAATAATTTAAATAATTAAAATTCATGTATTAATATGACGTAATAATATATATAAATTTCACTAAATTAAACATTTATTTTATCTAAAAAATGGATGAGTTTGTCACAAAGCTAATTACTGTAACTTTTGAAGCTACGAATACACCAATGAAAAAGGTTTGAATTAAATATAATATCTTAGGCAACTATTTTAGGAATAACTGGGTTGTTAGTCTATTTAATAAGAAAAAAATTCAGCACTATCGAAACAAGTAAAGAGGAAGAACAATCATTTATAAAAACAAAGAAAGTAATAATAATACTATTATTTAATACTTATTTATATTTAGATCAAAGGTTTAGTTGACATGTCGTTTATTAAAAAGCTCATTCGTTTAATTAAAATAGCATTCCCAAATGTATTAGGAAGAGAAACTTTATTTATTGTTTCAAACTATTTATTAATGTTTGCAAGAACATATCTAACAATTTATATTTCGGAAGTTAATGGCTCAATAGTAAAATCAATTGTTAAAATGGATCTAAATCACTTTATTATCAATCTGACTACTCTATTTTTAGTTAGTTTACCATCAGCTATGGTTAACTCAAGTATAGAATATGTTAATAGAATGCTATCTGCATTTTTAAGAGAAAATTTAACTAAACACTTACATAAGAAGTTTATAAGAAAAATGTGTTTCTATCAAGTAAGTTAGACGATTAAACATATCAAACATAAACATTTTAAACCTTTAGATTACAAATTTAGACAATAGAATTCAAAACCCAGATCAAATATTTACAGCTGATATTGATAAATGGGCTGGTGCATTTAGTAATCTCTATTCAAATTTCTCCAAGCCAGTATTAGATATTATTCTCTTTTCTAAAAAGTTATCTGAGACATTAGGATATGAAGGCCCGACACTTATGATATTATGGTATTTAATGTCAGGAGTATTTATGAGATTTATTTCTCCACCTTTTGGAAAACTTACAGCTATTGAACAAAGTAAATAAATAAAATAATAACAAATTTAATTATAATTTAGCTTTGGAAGGAGAATTTAGAGCTTGTCACTCAGCTTTGATTAGCCATTCTGAGGAAATTGCTTTTTATAGGGGAAATGAATGGGAAAAGAAAAAAGTCAATGAGGCTTTTAACGAGTTATTAACCCATGTTAAATCAGTCCTACTCAAAAGATTATTTATGGGTGTTTTTGATTCTATGTTAGTTAAATACGGTGCAGTTATGTTAGGATATACCATATTAGCTCTACCTGTTTTCGGAAAGCAAGCTCAAACATATAAGAAAAATGCAAGTAAAGACTATGTTGGGACAATCGCCAAGGATTATATTAAAAATTCTGGATTATTAATTAACTTAGCAAGAGTATAACTTAATTAATAACTTCTTTAGGCAGTAGGAAAAATGGTCGTTTCCTATAAAGATTTACAAAATTTAGCAGGCTATACATACTTAGTAAGTGAACTAGACACTGTAATTACAGATATTAACGATGAAAAATTCGTAAGAGAAAAAGTTAACGAAGATTTGTTAAAGAACTATAAAGGGGGTCAAGTAATAATTCGATAATTTTGTTAACTTATTTATACTTATTATTTATATTTTCAGTTTACTGAGTCAGACATTATTGAATTTACTGATATTCCTATAATTACTCCCAATGGTGATATACTTATTGAAAAAATGAACTTTGAAGTAAATTAAAAAGAACAAATTTTTATATTTTATTTAGATCAAACCAGGAAATCATACATTCATCAAAGGACCAAATGGATGCGGAAAATCCTCATTATTCAGAATATTAGGAAATTTATGGCCTCTAAAAGGAGGAATACTTGCTAAACCTAAAGCTGGAGATATATTCTATATTCCTCAGAGACCATATCTTCCATATGGGACTTTACGTGACCAAATTATATACCCACATACAATGAAAATCTTTAACGAATTAGGAAATACAGACGAGAAACTAATTGAATTGTTAAATATAGTCGAGATTGATGTAGTAAGAACCAGAGAAAAACAAGGACTTGATGCAGAAAAAGATTGGAAAGATGTATTGAGTGGAGGAGAAAAACAAAGTATAGCAATGGCTAGATTATTCTATCATAAGCCTAAATACGCTATTTTAGATGAGTGTACTAGTGCTTGTAGTATAGAAAGTGAAGCTAAACTTTATAATTATGCCAAAAAGCTTGGAATAACTCTTATAACAGTATCACATAGAGAATCATTGTGGAAATATCATGATTTCTTAATAGTATTTACTGGAACGGTATTCAATATTTTAATAAATTTTTTACTTTTTATAGGGCGAGTATTCTTGGGAAAAAATGCCAGAAGAAATGCTAAAGTAATATGAAAGAAAATCTGGATTAACTTTTGAATAATTAAAATTAAGTAATTTTTAATTATATTTATAATTACATAAATACATAATTTCTTTTTATAAGCTTGTATAACTGAGTAATTATAGTATTAAATTAAGTGTATTTTTAATATTCTTATTAATATATTATTATTATATTATAATTAATATTATTATTTATATTAATAATAGTATTTTAAATTTCAATAAAAATAATGTCTTCTTTTATTAGGAAAAATTACAATTTTTCAAATAAATATATCAAACCATTTAGCCAATCAATCTCTTATATTAAAGAAGAACATAATAGCACAATTGATGATTTAATCAACAAAAAAACTTTAGAATATAATACAAGTAATTAATGTTTAAATTCTTGATTAATTATAAAAACTTTATTAATTATATAGCTGCCTCAAATAATGAAGATATCGTAAATTATAATAAAACAAGTACAAACTTCAACCAAATTAATATTGGGACTATAAATGATTTTTATGGTTCTGAACCAATGCCTTTAAGCAATCCAAGTTATTCTTTGAACAAAAAATTTAATAATTATTTAAAAACTGAAAATAACTTGTTATCTGGACCAATGAACAATAGAGTTAATTTATTATCATATGACAATGAGTTACTAAAAGAGGAAATTTCTGCGTTGAATAAAATGCTAGAAAAAGAAGTAGTAAGCATTAATTTATTCAAGGCTAAATCAAAAATGGCAGAAGAAAAATTAAGAAATATAGTTGAAGTAGATAATATAGATAATAAAGATACTTTTGATTATAACAAGTATATTATATTATATGATTTATTTAAAAATATATTAAAGTAAGATTAACAGACTAGAGAAGGAAAATGAAAGAATAAAAATTATTAATAATAACATGGCAATGAAGACAAAAGAAAAAGTAGAAATTTTTATTAGTCTGTGTAAACATTATACACAAAAGCTTTTAAATTTGGCTACTCTGATTAAGAATTTAACAGGTGTAGATAAAATATCAGAGAGTCAAAACATAATGAATGAAGAGCTAAGCTCTACTGCAATTAATTTTTTTAACTTAGTAGATAATTCAAAGCTTATTAATAATATTCTTGATTTATCTGAAGACACTACAAATACTACTGCTTTATTTGAAAATATGGAAAAAAATATAGAAAAAAAGACAGAAAAAAAAGAAAATAAGCCTTATGATCAAAAAGAAATAAATAAAGTTGATATCAATCTTGTTGAAATAATAGAAATCCTTGAAAGTAAAATAGAATTATTAAACAAAATGAATTCAAAACTTGAAAATGATGTTAAAGCTTCTTCAAATTACCTAAAAAAGACTAAAGATAACTCTAAAAACGAAAAGGATAAACTCTTAATTAAAATAGAAAAACTTAATGAAAAAAATGGAAAACTAAATAATACAATATTTAATTTAGAAGAGCAAATGAATATATTAAAGCAAAAAACAAATATTATTAATGAGTTAAATGATAAAATAAACATTCTGGAAAATGAAAACGGAAAATATATGAAAAAACTATCAAATGTGGTTAAACTTACGGAAAAAGTAGCTAGTCTAAATGAAGAAAACCTTGAATATAAAAGAAACAATAAAAACGTAAATAAAATTATAATTTAATAATATAATAATATACTAGATTTATCAACAAATTACTAAACTAAAGGAAAAGTTTAATCAAAAGTTGTTAGATATGGAAAGTAAATTAGAGGATAAAGATAATAAAATTCAAAAATACGAAATTCTATTATTGCAATATAAATGTATAATAGAATAGTTTATAATAAAATTAGCGAATTTAAGATCGAACAAAGTTGCTAGAAAACCATCTATGAAATCTACTAAATCTAGTAGAGATAGGAAAAGATTAAGAGAACATCGTGAGTCATTATCGTCGGAAGACGAAGTAAAGTACAAAAAGTTTTATAATAATAAGACAGAAATATACAATGAGTTTGATAATATTAAGAAATCTACAAATATTAGTCCATTTAAACACATAAGAATTTCTGATGACGGTGATAATATTCATGATAGCTATAATAGTAATAACAATAATAGTATATCTAATAATGATGTAATTCACTATGATCAAAATAATGAAGAAGAAGTTAATGAAATTTCAATCGGAGAAATTAATAATATAATAATTACAGAAGAAAATCAAGAACAAGATGAAAAATTAAATGAAGAGGATTTAACAAGTAATGTTAATGAATATACAGAGAATGAAAACTACATAGATAGCAATAATTTATATAATTACACTGTTACTGAAAATAATAGCAAAACTTATGAAAAATTCAATAATAACTTAACAACAAGTAAATCAGGTCAGTCATTAAAGCAAGAGATAACAGATATCGATTCCCAAATAAAGTATCTAAAGAGTAAATTAAAATATATGATAGATGGAAATCTAAAATGAGAATAAGATTAATTTTAGTTATTAATAGTTAGTCTAAATCTTTTTTAATTTTTAATTAGTATAATACAATTCTTTTGCTTAAACTCATTGATTATATTCATAATAATGTCATATGGCACTATTTAAAAAAATAAATTCATTATTATATGTTAATATTCTTTGAAGTAATATAAGATGGATATCTTTGATAGTCAGGAAAACTTATAATGGTAAATAAACCTGGTGGATAAAGAAATATTATTTCCTTCGATAAATTCTAATACTTTAGAAAGAAAGAATCAGAGGCAATACGAAGTAATAGTTCAGAAAAAATTTAATAATATTTTGGATTATTATATATTTTTATGGTAATTTAATAATACTAATTTTAAACTTAATTAAAAAATTATATATACAATCATAACTATAAAAGCTTGCAGTAAGTAATGATTCTTAATATTAGTAGAACAAATATTATTTGAAAGTTAATTAACAACACTATTTCTATTTCATTTCTTAACTTAAAATTTATTTACTATTTACGTATTAAATTGAATAATATAATATTTATAATAACATTATATAACTATACTAAATTATATTTGTACTAAAATAAAGTAAATTGATTAATATTTGTATTATTTGTATTAACTATTAAATAATTCTTCATGTTATTTTTTGGTAGCGTGCTTTTTAAGTGTCTCTTCTAATTTAGTGATTCTAGCTGATTTTTCATTAGTAATTTTTACACATAATTCTTTAGCTCTTCTTAAGATTAGAATTCTATATTATTAGTTAGAAGTTATAAGTATTATGATTTACCTTTTTGGTGCTCCAACATTTTTAGCAATCTCTGCACAGTATTTATCATTATTCATTAATAAAAGATCTAGTTCTTGAACATTGTTAATAACGAACTTTTTTAAGTGATTAGGTAATAAATGTCTTGTTTTAGTATTTGATCCATATCCGATCTTGGGTTCTCTTAAAGCTCCCTTATATCTTCTTCTAACTCTACAATCGATACCTCTTGGTCTTCTCCAGCTTTTCTTAATTTTATTATTATAATACATTCATGCACTTATGTCTGTCAGTTTCAAATCTAGTAAATTTGTTAGTTCTCTTCTTAACAATTTTCATTTTCTTAGACATTTTTTCTAATATAGATATAATAAAATAAATTAACTTATAATAAATTAACTATTAGTTTTTTATTTTGAGTTATAATAGTAATATAATACTTTTATTTATAATTATCTAAAGTGGGGATTGGGGATTGGGGATTGGGGATTGGGCAATCCCCAATCCCCAATCCCCAATCCCCAATATAAATTTATTTATAAAAATTAAAGAATTATA
>Ga0100378_1003771_pt1 | contig 14395 bp, 12 predicted proteins | sample CryGeymeta201502_FD_81535 | JGI IMG/M metagenome (GOLD analysis project Ga0100378, IMG submission 81535) | Groundwater microbial communities from Crystal Geyser aquifers in Utah, USA - Crystal Geyser metaG 2015-02 | ecosystem: Environmental > Aquatic > Deep subsurface > Groundwater | place: USA...
ATATATTATTATACCTTTAACGACTCTTCCTCACTTAATCTACGTGTGTACAAAAATCCACACTTATAACAATAAATATTTACACTAGAATATATCTGTTTGACAGTTGATATACTTTTTATTCGGCCTTTCATTTGTACTAAACTATTAATTCGAGAATCATGTGTATTATAAATATTAAAACAATCTGGAATATCTATTAGTTCTAGATCAATAATTTTATCTTGTTTATTTCCACTATCTAAACCAATGAAATCTATATGTAGAAAAGATTTAATAAATCCCATAAGTTCAGAACCTAAGTTTTGAAAGTTATTTAATAGAAATCCATTAAAATCCTTATTGATTGTCTCCTAATATTTATGTTAATTTTTATTTAATTACTAAAGCATTGAAATGTAATTGGATTATTAATTTGTTTTGATTGAAAGACTGTTGTTTAGTAGTGAAAATCTTCTGAAATGTTTGTTTGTTGAAATGGCATTCTTCATAGTACTTTAAAAGATCTTTTAAAAGGAGCTTTTTGATTTCAATTTTCTTTTAATATTTTTATTTAATGTTTAGTATTTAATGTTTTAATATTTTAGTATATTTTTAGTAAGAATAATTATACTTCTTTTTCAATGTATTTATTTGCAATATGAAGAAAATCTTCTGAATTTGTCTTGATAGTCACTCTATTTAAAATGTTTTTCATATTTTTCATATTATTTCTATTACTAATTGTATTCAATTTATTCAGTGTGCTCATATTAGAACTATTATTCATACTATTACTATTAAAATTGTTCATTTTGTATGTCACTAATATTATTATAATTTAAATAATGCGCTTAAATAATATTTAAATAAAAATCAAACTTCATATAAATTAATATAATTAAAACTACACATAAGATAATAATAAAAATTAATAAAAATAACTATTATTTAATGTTAAGTAGAAATTATTCTTAAGATAGTAATTTTTAATGAAAGAAAAAATACCCAATGAAATACTCACCGAAAACGAAGAGAACTCGAAAGAAAAGATTCCAGTTAAAAAGAGAAAGCGAGCTACAAAAGATAAACTTAAAGAAGATGCTTTATTTGACTTTTCACCGTCAGATGCTAAAATTAATAATGATAGTGCTAGGTCAAAAAAATCAAAAGGAACAGAAAAGAGTAAGAAGTCCAAACAAAAAGAAAACAGAGACTTAAATGTGAATAAATCAGCACTAACAAAAGGAATAAAGTGGAACGAAGAAGAAAACTTTCAATATTTGATTGCTAATTATATTAAGCACAAATACGAGAAAGAATGTAACTTTAAAATATCATGGAAAAACCTAAATAAAGCATGCTTAATACCAAGTAAGAATCTAGAGCAGATTAATTCTCATCATCAAAAGGCTAAAAAATATTTTGATAAGTTTAATGACTTATTCGAAAGTTATAGTCCACTTTTACAAAATAGCCTCTTATCTAAATCTGATTTTGTTGACGTAAAAAAGATTAAAGCGGCTTATGATGAAATATATGATAAAATTATGGAGAGTCAGTTTTTAGAAAAGCTATTCAACTATGATTTTAAAAATAATATACATATCAATATAATAATTGACTTTGTAAAAAGTGAGGTTAATGTAGTAGATAGAGTAAAGGACCATGGAGTAGATATTGAAAAAAGTTCTCCCGGGAAAGAAATTACTAAAAAGAAAAAAGGATGTGTAGTACAGCCGATTAATGAATATGATAATACTAAGATTATTTTTAGTGATGATTTAAATAATTTTTTGGAAGCAAAGAGTGAAGCATTAGATGATGAGAATTTAGGAAGTGGTTATATAATAAGACTTGATTTTAACTTAATATTAGATTATTTGAAGTATAAAAAGTAATTACAATAAGTAATATTAATATTAATAATTATTATAAATTTACAATATTCTAATATTAACTTTTTTTTATGTTACTTATTTATTATTTTTATATCTAGTCGTCTTCGTTAATATTAATTTTATCATTACTTTTTGCATCTGTTTTCTCTTTTTTAAATATAGGTTTTATTTTTCTTTCCCTAAAATTCTTTTTCTTTGCTAAGTTACTTTTATTCTCAAACTTATCGAACATTCCATTTTCATACATTTTCTAAAAATAAAATTATATAATATTAAAACTTTAACTAATATTATTTACCATTTGAACAACTTTTATCCCGTTTGATACTATACTTAAAGATTTTAGTACTTCGTCATCATTTACTTTATACTCTTCTAACTTTTTATCTATTGTATTTTCAATCGCAAGAACTAAATCAATATCATACTGTGATATAAAACTCAATGCAAGACCCATATTACCCGCTCTGGCAGTTCTTCCAACTCTATGTACATAGTCATCAGGATTTCTTGGTATATCATAATTTAATACTAAATCAACTTCAGGAATATCTAACCCTCTAGAGGCAACATCAGTTGCTATGAGTATATTATTCAATTTACACTTGAATCTTTCTAAAGATTCAAACCTTTTCTTTTGGGGAATTTTAGAATGAATTGTACTAACTTTAAAACTAAATAATTCTAAAAGCATTGAAAGGAAATGACAATTCCTGCATGATGATACAAAGATAATAGTATACTTTTTCTTAAATATATTCTTCATCACATGAATTAAGTATAATTCTTTAGTTTTTTCTGGTATTAACATATATTTCTGTGTTAACTCTTTTACAGTTTTAGTTTGTTCAGTCTGTGTTAAATCTATTAGTTTAGGAACTCTATTATCATTCTTTAGAAATTCTTTAAAAAAGTTATCATTATGTAATTTATAGTTGATAGTGGCTGAAAAGAAAAGTGTTTGTTTTTCCTTAGGAAGTAATTCGACTATCTATTATAATTATTAGATTAGTGTTAGCTAGAGTTAGATAAATATAGAAAGAAATATTAGTTTATAGTAAGAATTTATTATACTTGTTTAACATCCTGTATTATAGTATCATTTAATAGCTGATCAAACTCATCCAATACTAAATATTTTAAATTGTCTAAACCTAAAAATTGTGAGCCTGAGTCCTTTAACAAGTATGCTAGTCTTCCTGGAGTTGCAACAATCTAATGTAATATTAATATTATTAAGTTGTTTATAAGTTAAAGTAAATAAAAGTTAATATAAGTAAAGTTAATTACAATATGAGGATAATTTTCTAACCCACATAATTGTTTTGTTATATCTTCACCTCCAATTATTAGTTTTATTCTTAGATTAAAACCCGTTGAGAATACTTTTAATTGTTGTACTACTTGAACTGCTAACTCACGAGTTGGTTCTAAAATAATAGTGTGAATCCCACAAGGATCTATTCCAAGTTGATGTAAAATTGGTAAGCAAAAAGAAGCTGTTTTACCAGTACCTGTATTTGATATTCCGATTACGTTATTCCCTGCTAGTATTTCTTTTATTGCAAAATTTTGAATTGATGTAGGTTTAGAGTATTGTAACATTTTAACATTTTTAATTAGCCATTTGTCAAGCCCTAATTCAAAGAAATTGTTTGCCATATTAAAAATATATAAATCAATTAAAATAATTTGTTAAAATATGAGAATAGAAAATTTTAAGTATAATAATTTTAATTTATAAAATTTAAATTAGACATTAATATGAATTATATATAAATGAACGAATTAAATGCTATAGTTATATGTGATTTAAAGGGGAAAATACACTTTTTTCATGTAACATTTTATTCAAACTAAGAAAAAACCTACATATGACATTGAACTACTTATTTCAAACGTTAAGTTTCTAAATAAATACTTAGAACTTAATTATATTCAACAACATATCTCAAATGGTAAATTATTTAATAAACAAATAAAGCTGTTGAATCTAAATTAATGGACACATTAATTAACTCTAAAATAAAAGTGAAGATAGCTATTTTATATGAGATTATATTTTTTATTTTCTATGAAGCAAATACAGATATATATTTAATAAATTCCATAACTCAAAGGATAATAAATGCAACATATTCTTTATTTAAAACAAAACATTTGAAAATACACTATTTAAAAGATAAATCATTTGATGTTGAGTTGTTATTAGAAGATTCAATCTATATGATAGATCCTGGTGCTAGATTAGGAATTAAAATTGAGAATTTTGTATTGTCAGATCCTATAAAGGTAAGCAAATATTTATGTTTTACTTTTTTACTTACTTATTTAATAGCACTTTCTCTATTTCCAAAAATTCTATTCAATTAATCCACAAGTGACATCGGCAATTTTTGAATTGAGTAGCAAAGTAATCATTTTAACTTATTTTAAATAAATTCTAACTAAAACTCTATTTAGCAATACAACATAATTAAAAACAATATCGAATACAACAAAGGTACCAGAAATAAAACGAGATTACAAAAACTTAGAATGCCTGATAAAGAATTGGAAGTATTTTACGACAGAGAAGTATTTACCTAAAATATTAACAAAATATTATATATAACATTTCATTAATTAATATATAGAATAAAAGAAAGACTTTTTTCGGTGGGCTTTTAATTCAAGTCGTTAATTTTACTACACTTTCTCAACATAAGAGTAATAATAAAATAGCATTTCTACCACATTATTCGAGTTCGAACAATTATAACAATGAAGAAGTAACTGAAAAGATTAATTCAAATCTAAGCAAAAGTAAAAATTATGGTTCAGAAATCCCAGTTCAGAATATAATCCCTTTTAATGAATCAGTAATTATAGATCCAAGTGCTTTTGAAAATAATGGAATAATGATGAATAAAACATCTAATAATAACTATAGTAATGAACAAAAAGGTTATTTAAATGATACTTCATTACATGAAGCTCTTGAGATATTTGATGGGCTTGAAATGAATACCCCAATAGTGACTAAAAAATCTGGTGTTTCTATGGGAATAGGTTATAGTCCTAAACATAAAGTGAATGTTGAGAAACATAATTCAGGAAATTATGAGGTAAATCAAGGAAATCAAGGGAATCAAGGGAATAACAATAACCAAGGTAATGATGGAAATGCTATTGATATGAATAATTTATTGGATCTTAACTTTAATCTTAGCAGTCTTAATAATAATGTTATGAAATATAACAATAATAAAAATCCTAGCATAAGTGTAACTAATAAAAGTCCAAATATTAGTTATAATAATGCAAATCCATATAATAATAACAATTCAAATTTAGGTGGAGTAATAGATTTAATAGGTAACGGAAATAATTTAATGAATAACAATATCAATAAGAACAATAATGATATAATAAGCAATAGCAATATGAATAGTAACAATAATAATATCAGTGTTCATAAATCTTCTTCTAACCTAGGTTCAACTATCAATACAAGGAATTCTATGAATGTAATGAATAACGATTATACAACTAATCCAAATACATATAATAACACTAACAATAATATAAATAGTTTCAATAATCTAAATAACATGAAAAACCTAAATAATAGTGAATCTAGAAATACTATGATTAACATAAATCCAAGTATGAGTGTATATTATCAAAATAATAACAATAATGAAAATCCTTTCAATATTGATTTACCAGAAGATAACTTTGATAAAACACTAATTAAAAAACAAATTAGAGGAGCTATAATGGTAAATAATAATAATTAAATAATAAACTAATATTATATATAGGAAAAGGGAGATATAGAATGCAAACAAGGCAAATATGAATCAATAATTTATAAAGGAAGTATTGCTTTAGAAATTTCTCAGCAATTTAAAATTAATGTAAATACTATTAAATATTATTAAATACTCTTATTAACTATTAACAAATCTTTTAGAATAAACAACTCAACCTCCAAATACTGCATAAAAACTGGGGAAACAACAACTCATTCATTAAAAGAATTAAAGATAACCACATAGTACATGAACAATCAAACAATTCTTACAGGTATAATCAATCAAATCATTTATAATGTTATAATTAATTATTATCAAATAGTTTAAATTGCCGAAACTTAACAGGACCAATAAAATTAATAGAATACAAGATAAATATATCTGAAATAGAACCTCCAGCAGAAATACAAGCAATCGGAGTATTTAACTCTAATACATCAAAATTTAAACTAGAGATCAAGATATTAATTAAAAAGGAATTAGCAGATAAAATGAAAGGAGCAGAAATGGCTATTAAATTTAATATTAAAAATCAAGAATATAGTATTGTAAAAAGCACTGATACTTTTAACAAAAAAAATAATACACATACGCTTATAATAGAGAATTTTAATACATTAGATAAAAAGTTAATAGGTGTAATATATGATTGTAATGACGAAAAGTTGATTGAGAAAGTACATATAGCTTATAGATACATGGTAAAATTAAATATAATATTAATTTATTTTAATTATTAAGAATATACTACCTTCTTTAATTAATGCCGAGCTTACATATTCAAATTCCCAACAATCAAATGTTCAGCTAAAAGAGAATTTGGATGTAGCTAAAAAGTGTTTGGTTGATTATGTATTTAATTTATAATTTATTAATAAATTTTAATTTTTCAATGTCATTAGCTGGCTGGTTAACATAGCTACTTATTTTTTGTTAATTTTATCTTTTTAATTATATATTTATTCATATGATTCCATAATATAATATAAGCAATAATTATTAATTTGTAATTAATTTGCAAATAAAGTTATATTTTAATTATTCTAATTTCAAGTATAAATATCAAACTTTTAATTAAATTATAATCAACAATGAGCGGAAGAGGAAAATCTACTACTACCGGAAAGAAACCAGAACCCAAGAAAGAAGAAGGATTCAACCCAAAGAAATACGAAAAGAACGGATTAACCGAAGACGAAGTCTTAGAAATCAAAGAAGCTTTCGACTTATTCGATGGTGATAAATCAGGAGAAATTGATACTGAAGAATTAAAACAAGCATTAAAAAATCTCGGAATTGATGCCAAAAACCAAACCTTAAACAACATGATGGCTGATTTAGACGCTGATGGTAGCGGTCAAATCGATTTTGAAGAATTTATTAACATGATGACTGCTAAAATGTCTGACAGAGATACCAGAGAAGACTTACAAAAAGTATTCAGACTTTTCTTAGGAGATGACGACAAAGCAGAAAGAATCACTTTCGGTCACTTAAAAAGAGTTGCTAGAGAATTAAACGAAAACATGACTGATGACGAACTAAAAGAAATGATTAACAGAGCTGATCTTGACCACGACAGTGAAGTTAACTTCGAAGAATTCTATACCATCATGACTAAGAAAATCTAAATTTTTAACTAATTTAAAAATAATTTTTTAAACAACATAGAAGCATAATAATTGTATTGTTAAATAAAGTTAATAATATATCTAATATTAAGTAATAATATCTAATATTTTAAATGATGTAATATGTATAAGTATTCGAAAGATTTAGAAGAATTGAATTTGTTGAAATATTATGAAATTTTATGTATGAAGAAAAGAAATAATTTAAATAATAATTAATATAATATTTAATAATGCACGTTAGTATTTTAGGTGCACGTTAGTATTACTTAAATAATATTATAAAAATAATAAATATTATGTAAATATTATATTATTCAAATAACAAATAATATAATATACTCTTCTATAATATAATATAATATATAATATTATAATATACAATAATATAATATAATTATTAAAATATAAAAAAATTCAAACTTAAGTAAGTTAAATTGTTTATATCATTAATTAGTAAATAAGTATTTAGGTATTCAATTATTCAATTATTAAATTATTCAACTAAGAGTTTAAACTTTCTTTGAATTCTTTAGGTAAGTAATTCAGAAGAACTTGATCTATTTGATTGAATACGCCTATTTCTTTCCTTTGCTTTATATATTCTTGTATTTCTTTTTTAATTTCCTCAACTTCATTGTCTGGAATTAATTCTTTTTCAGTAATTACTTTAAATTCTCTATTATTCAATATTTTGCACTGTCCTTTATTAAGAACAACTTTTTTAAGAAGCCTTAATTGATCCAATGTCTTCGTAATTTCTATAAAATCACATTTTTTATCTAATTCTTCTTCTAACTTACATATCAATCTATATATTATTTCAGATTTAACTTTGTCCTTACCGCAACAATACACATATGATAGTCTAGTACAATCTCCAATTTGAAAATCGTTAGCCTTCTTTGCTTTTAAACTTATTAATTTATCTATTTCTCTATTTAGTATTACGTCTTTCTCTTTGAAGTGATTATGATTTCCTTTTAAATTCATACTCTTTAAGTTCTTAATACTTTTTTTGGTGTCATTCAATATAATTGCAGATGATTTATTAAAGTCTATATTGTCGAAATTGTCAACCATATCGAGATTCTTAATTGCAATATTCTTTAACTCCAAATTGTCTCCTACTTTTAACATCTTACCCGAAGATCCATTACCAATATTAATTCCAATATCAATAACATTACCATTTTCAACTTCATCAGGGTATGATATTTGAACACGCATTATTGCATAATATAAAAAGGCTCGATATTCATTTTCAATAAATATTGCAAGGAAATATTCTAGTATTGGTATAAATAAACTAAGTATTCCCCCTACTTGAGCAGCAACGTCAGGTACTTTTATATAATCAATATAATGAATTTTATTTGTTTTTGTTAAGTAAAATGAAGCTTTTGCTATACGATGTTTTGATATCCCATGAGTACTAATATGTGTCATGTCTTCGAAGGACAAAAATTCAGATTCATTCTCATCATTAAACATAAATCCTGTGTCAATAACAATATTTGATATGGAATAATAAAAGCGAAAGTTAGTAGTGACATTTCCTAAATCTAAGTTTTGATAATACCAATTGTATGTAGTTTTTACTGGCTCTACATAATCATGCGGATCGACCATTGTTTCTGATATTATGTAAGTAAAATATAAAGGTTCAGGATAATTCTCAATCTCAAAGAGAGAAGCACAAGTAACATTATGTTCTTTTTCTGTTTCAGGCGAGCATTTTTTTAAAAAATACGAGAATTTACCGATTAGTCCATTATGACGATATTCTCCTCCCCAATCTAACTCAGCTAGATTAGCACAAAAGTAATGATGTAATTCATGTTCATGGAGTGTTTTGTTATCAACATTTTCAACTGTACAATGTGTTGGTTTTATTTCAGATGACTTTACTAAAGTCTCGACCTCCTTACCGGTGTTTTCATCAATAACTATAGAAATCAGCTTATATTCAAAATCGTATTGGAAGTAACTGTAGTTGTGGAATAATTTGCCATTTGAATCTTCTATCCTAAAGAAAAAGCTTGATGAATTTAATTTCATTACAGGAGTAACTGGTCTACTCATGACTTTTGACATATATAAAGGATCTTCTCTTAGATACATGTCTTGTCCAAAATACCATGTTAAAAATAAAATTGATATAAACATTGAAATTGAAGAAATCCCACCTAAAGTTGTTTTATGTGTGTCATTACCAGCTATATTTAATTGAAGATTATTGCCAAATGTATCAAAGCTTTTAATAAAGTTCATTTTAATATATTATTTATATTTTTATAATTACTTAATAATTAACATAACAGAACATTAGTTACGGTAATGAATAACAAATATAATATTAATTTATACGTATAGAAGTTAATAAAAATAACTTAAGTTAAATTTTCTAATACAAATTATTATAATTATATATAATATTTGATAATAAATATATAAAATACAATTAATTTATTTCTTTTTTCGATTTCATTTTTTCTAATAAATTAAGCATAATATATAAAATCTAAATTAAGTTAAATATATAGTTTCTCTTCATGATATTGATAAAATATTAAAAATCTTTAGAATTTAAATGATTAATCATTCCTATTTAAAATAAAATAACTTAAATTTGATATATAATACAATACATTTATTATTAAAACATAACTTTATTTATATTATATTATTAGTCATATCAGAAAATTATATATCTTAATTATGCGAATCTTCCTCCTAATCTTCCTCCTAATGGATAACTTGTATCCATATACATTCCACAAATTCCACATACTGTAATTTGGCTTGGATCTCCATCACATCCAGAACCGTCAGCAGGGCTATTATTAATCATGCAATTAACACTTGCAGAATCTTTTTCTCTAAATAATCTTATATATCCTTTTTCTCCCCAAGATTCTCCCCATGAGTTTCTTACTATCCAGAATTTTCCTTCTTCACTTTCTCCATATCCAACTGCAACAACAACGTGATTTACATCAGCACCACAGTCATCCCATGCGTTATAAACACCTTCTTGATAAATTTTCCATGAAGTTGCTGCTACTGAAATAGCAAGAGGCCCTCTATTAGCTAATCCTTCTAATATAGCATCATAGTCATTTGTTCTAATTTGATGGAAACCATCAATGGAAGCAACTTTAGGAATTTTAGATTGACATTCTCCATCTTTAGCAGTATAAGGATAATCATCTCTTGCAACCATACCTCCGACTAAATGGAAGTAGCTCATTCCAAGACTTTGGGTTGAACCTTCACAGCCTCCGACTCCTCCACAATGATGGTTATTTGGAGCGCAATCTACTAATTGTTGCTCTGAAAAAGCTAATAGATGTCCAGTTTGAATTGCTATATGAGACTCAACTGTAGCAACAGTTGCGAAAGCCCAGCAAGATCCGCATCTTCCTTGGTTTCTTACTGGTGAAACAACTCCTCTATCTCTCCAGTCTACAATATTTGGTACATCAGCAAGACTTCTTTTGCTTTGTTTGTTAACTTTAAAATTAGGTGTTTTGTGGTTTTTAAATGATAAAGCTTTGTTATATCCGAATTGCTTTCCAAATTCTTCATCAGTTCTGTCAGTAAATTCATTAACACCGGCTTTCCATGTCATTTTTGGATTTGCATTAACTTCGTGTATTTTTTTTAAAGTAGTTTCGAATACGTTTTTTCTAAATTGAAGTTCTTGTTCATTGTCATATTTTTTCTCAAATTCATTCATAAAATGAGAAAAGTTGTATAGTTTAGCATTTTCTAAACTCCATTTCAAGTTCTGAGCAGATGAACATATCACGATGGATAATAAGATTAAAATAGCAGTTTTCATTTATATTAATGTTAATATAAATACATATTTAATTAATAAATATTAATTTATGTATTTGGAGAATGTAATTAGAGAAATTAAATTAATAATAATTTGAAAATATATCATTAACTTCTTCTATATGAAAGATAAACTTAAATTTAATGATATTGTGGATTAAGTAAATAAAATTAAAGAAAAGGAAATTTAGTACAAGGTATAAGAGTTTTAAAAATAAAATTTACTATTAATTACTAAAATATCCTTAAACAAATTATATATTAATTATTTTATTAATAATTAAGTTATTTAAATAATTTTATTAATTAATAAAAGTAATAAATAAATGATAGAACTTGAAAATCAAAACGACATCAAAGTCGAAACAACAAACGGAATTAAAAATTCTATTTTTCATACTTTTCATTCTATGCAAAAGAACATCGAAATTAAACAGGAATTTGCTTTTTTTCTAATATTTGGTAGTTTCTTGAATATATTCAGTTTTATTATTAATGATGAACTTAAAATAATTGATTTTACAACCACAAGTCCTTTTTTAATATACCTAATTAGAATTATTCATTTATCTTGCTATACAAAAGTTAATTTTACTTCATTGATTAAATCGGTATACATTATCTTTAGCTTTTTACTTGTACTTATAGTCATCCTAGCTTATTTACTTATCAGATCAAGTCAAGAAAAGTCATATAAAGGAAAGATAGCAGCTCTACTAGAAAAAAAGGTATACTTTTACTCAACTCTTCTTTTATTTTGGTACCTATTTTTACCTTTAATCGATACAAATTTACATATATTTTACTATGATATTACCGATACAAACTACTTCCTTAATAATATTTTAGTAACTGCCATAAGCATAATAAACATTTTCTTAATAATCTTTCTTGCAATAATACATTCTCTATTTGGAAAAATTAATTATTTTTCGGTTAAGAATATTAACACTTTATCAAGAGTTGACTGTAACTTTGAACTTATATTTATGATATATAGGATTCTTCTAGCTGTATTGTATTTTGCTACAATGAAGTTTAAATTGGAATATTGGTATTTATTTAGTTTCCATTGCTTATCAATGATTTTTTTTCTTAAGTTTAATTATGACAAGCTTCTGTTTTATCATTCGTTTATATCAAAAACGTATAATTATTGTACACTTTTATATCCTGGAATAATACTGACATCACTAATATTATTCATTACTGACTATAAAGAGCCTACAATAATCTTAGTATTTTTCTTTGTAACTTTAATTCCAGTTTCGAATAGTTATATATCATATAGAGAACGAAAAATCTTAATATTTGATGATTATACTAAGTTTGTTTCGAATCCTTATGAGTCGGATAAATATTTAAAATTATTAATGCAGTTAAGTTATTCTTCTGAAAATGGAACAAAAATCAATCCGACATTAAGCGGAATAACTCAGCATCATTTTAAAGAATGTCACTACGATAAGTGTCTGTTAAATCATAAGAAAATTTTCTTTATTCCATATTTAAAAAAGTTTATAACAAAAGAGGAGTATAATAAAAATGTTCGTAATTACGATTTGATATTTATACTGTCAATGTATGATTATTTTCTTAAAAACAATTTTGATTTTATAATAATGATGTCATATTTAAATTTTCAACTTGAAGAAATAGGTAATGTTTCTGATATAATAGTTAAAATAAATAGTTATGAAATAGAGAAAATATCTATATTACAACAATTTTCGTTTTTTACTTTACAGATGAATTCTTTCGAAATGCTAGAAAAGGATTTTAATTACTCAGTCAAAGAGACAAAATCATTATTTAGTTATGATATAAATAGTGTAATTCAATATTACAAATTAGTTACAATGTTTAAAACTAGTCTACTAGATAGTGCTCGCTTTAATCTATATTTTTGGAATGCATTCCGTTTTAATCCTGATGATTTTGATATGTACGAATCAGGTCTCGAGACATTTAAAAAGAACCAACATATAAGTTATATATACAAGAATTTAACAGAAATATATACACATGATAAGGAAATTATATTTAGATATCATGAATATGTCAAGCTAGTAATCGGTGATGAGCTCCTAGCATCAAAAGTAGGTGTATTTACTAACAAACTTGTAAAAGCAGAAGACCTTGAGGATCTTGAAAAGATAAACGATTTAAAAGAATTTTTCTTTTCGACTAACTCTGTAATAGTAATAGCTTCGCTTAATAATGATAGATCACATATTGTAAAGGTAACTGAGTCAATAAATGATATATTCGGTTATAGCCCTCAGAACGTCATTGGTAAAGATATCGAGACTTTAATGCCTAATTATTTTAAATCCCGTCATAATGATTTTACTAATTTTCACGTTGAAAATGGTACTACAATGATCATAGGAAAAGAAAGAATAATATACGCGCAACACAAAAAACATTATATATTTCCTGTTAAGATATTTATTCTGATGATGCCAAACTTAGAACGGAAGTTGCTATATATCGCTATTATTCAAAAAGCATTTTTCCCATATGAATCTATGTTGGTTGATTCAACTGGTAAGATTGACTCAATGACTGAAAAGTTATCAAATTTTTTAAATATTCCTAATGAAACATTAACAGATAATAATGGAATTTACGTTTACGAAATTATATTGTCTTTTTTCTTTGACTTAGACTCTGAAAATTATGAAAATATTAATCGAATTGCCCTTGATAAAGATCGTTCGATCCATATTAAACCAAGTGAAATGGTAAAGTTCTGTTATTGTACTGATCGATCGTTACTAGATGATATTCAACGCAGCTTTAAAAATAGCAACACGCAAAATAATAAAAGTTATCTTTCAAATAAGTTAATCCATATTAGAAATTACTTTTATAATATGTTAATGAGTGATGATAATAATGCACTACACTGGGCAAAACTTAATACAGAAATTGATCTTGAGATTTTTGGTAAAGAAGAAAACAATAGTAAGAATGAGTTACTTGTTTTTAAAGTATTTTTTGATGATATTGATGAAAAAGATGATTACTCAATTTTTGAACAGGAACAACCTACGGATTCTGAAAATTTAAAAGATAATCAAGTTATAATACAACGTGAAAATGGAGAAGCTAAAGTTATCAACGCTATAAAAAATAAAGAGAATGCTCATCCTTCCAAAATGAAAGAAAAAGAGGTAATAATTCCATCTCAGGAGGCTGCTAGCTTTTATTCGAATTATTCGTTATTTAAAAA
>Ga0100378_1003777_pt1 | contig 14387 bp, 8 predicted proteins | sample CryGeymeta201502_FD_81535 | JGI IMG/M metagenome (GOLD analysis project Ga0100378, IMG submission 81535) | Groundwater microbial communities from Crystal Geyser aquifers in Utah, USA - Crystal Geyser metaG 2015-02 | ecosystem: Environmental > Aquatic > Deep subsurface > Groundwater | place: USA...
CAGGCGCAGGCGCTGGTGTCCCACCTGGTGCTGGCTGCTGAATAGGACTTGGAGTAGAGGAAGTGATTGGCCTCCGAGTAGGTTGTGAAACAGATAAAGGAGTTGGCTGCGGAGTAAGCCCTGGACCACCCTGGGATGATGGTGCTGCTGCTGGTGCAGGGGTTCCCCCTGCTGCTGACTGCTGAATAGGACTTGGAGTAGAAGTAGTGGTCGGCCTGCGGGTGGGCTGTTTAGAAACTAAAGAAGTTGCACTTGAAATAGTAGCTGGTGATGGTATTGGAAGTAAATTTAGTGCTGGATTGGGTTGTAAGCCAGAAGCTAAGGAAGGTCCTAAAGCTGGACTACGAGAAGGAGCTAGAGCAAGTCCTGGTGCAGGTGTCTGGGCAGGCCTAAGGGAAGGTCTGATTGTTGTTGGTCGATTCATGAGACCAGGAAGTGCAGAAGCAGTATTTTCTGTAGTCGATTGCGGCGTCACTAATGGGCTTTGAGTGATATTGGATTGCCCAGTTGTTGGCGTAGCAGGCGTTTGTGGACTGATCTGCGGCATCAGTGCTGGTTCCAGAGTGAGATTCGATTGCTCGGTGATTGGAACAGAGGAATTTGTCAACGTAGTAGCTAAATCCGAAGGTGTAGTGCCGGAAGTAACCGGCTCTTGACTTTGGTTGCATTCAAAAGTAACTTGATCTTGCAGTGACAATAATGGGCACACTTTGGAAGGCAGAGGAGGTGTAAAGCTATTTCCGGTGATCTCAAGATACTCTAATTCTGGAAGGTCTTCCAGTACTGCTGGTAATGAACCTGTCAATTCATTAAAAGAAAGCACCAAAGAAGTCAATTCTTTCAGCAAACCCACCTGTGAAGGGAGCGTACCAGTAAGAGTATTGTCCTTCAGAGAAAGATGGGTAAGTCCTGACATCAGACTTATGGATGAGGGTATTGAGTCAAAAATATTGTTGCTGGTGAGTTCCAGCTGAGTAAAGTTGTCCAAACCAAGAAATGATTGAGGAATACTGTCTTGCAAGGACACTGGACCATAAGAAGCATCCGATATGGAAAGTGAAACTAGGGATGAAAGTAATCTGATCTCTGAAGGCAAAAACGCATACTTGACTTGATTCTCGGATGCGGTGCTTTGTCTACTCAAGGCAGCTGCTGGTGCAGCCCAGGACACTGCCTGCACTTGCCCATCTTCGTTGCACCTGATACTGCTAGAATCACTTTTGGCTCCCCAATCACACTCAGAAACAGAATGCTCGAGTGTGCCGTCATCAATGGCAGTTGGTTGCCAGGATAAGAAGCATGTAGCCAGGCCAAAGTATTGGTGCACTCTCCACTGTTCCCAGTTTGTAATGTCCGGATTTTGGAGAAGCCATTCAAAAACTTGACACTGAGGAGAAACAGGGTCAGATAGAGCCAAAAATGTGGTGTTTGGAAGGAAGTTGAGTAGGTCCTGACCACCTGGTATACTCATACACGAGTCTTTGGTTACTGCAACTGCCGGAGTTTCTCCTGTGGAAGACAGTGCTGCTGATGGTAATGCGTTGGTCGTTGGTGTTCCTTGAGAAGGAACGCCAACGAATTCTGATGTGCTGCTTGTGCCGCTGGGTAGAACAGTTGCGGACTGTAGAGAAGGCTGAGATGGTGTTAGTACTGATGCAATGGATGGCCGAAGGGATGGTGTTCCTGTCCCTGCCATAGGAGACAGTTCGGCATTAACACCGGCATCAGCATTGGCATCAAGATCGGCCTCTGCTCTGTTTCTTTCAATGACGGCTACTTGTGGTTCATCATCCGGTGCGATGGTCATGACTGCGGCAATCGTAGCTGCAAGTGCCACTGCCGCTAGTGCCACCAGAAAAATCAAGCAAAATCTTCGTTTCTCTGGTGTGCTGGGCATGCACTTGTCCAGCCAAGCCTCGGAACGATGAACAATTTCAGCTCTTGGAATGTTGCTGTTCTGCACAGCATCTCCCGAAACGTGATGCTGTTCGTACTGTCGTGGGTGATGATGGTGAAACTCTGGCACCAAACTTGCTTCAATGAGACGTTCTGTCGTTGTAGTTGACACTGTTGTGCCTCTGCCAGTACCTCTTCCAGTGGGTCTTGAATCTTCCTCAATCCAACTATCTAGATCTGAATCCACTACCGAAATCGGTTCTGAAAGTCTACTGCTGCTGCTGCTGCTGCTGCTGTTGTCATCTGGATAGGTAACATCTACCCCTCCAGGTCTCGTTATTCGCCCATTGCCATTGGTTAACTTGGAACGTCGTTTGATCCGTTTTTCTCGTGACATCCTGTGTTTTGTTGCCGTCGAGATCGACGACGAATGATCGCGCATTTGCTTGGTGGAATACCTGCGTGATCGTCGTGGCAGGATGACCGAGTTTGCTTGATCCGTTTGCATCAGTTGATCCGCTTTGGCCTTTTCCTTGCCGGCATCATAGCTAGTAGTAGAATCTTGCATCAAGATCCCAGCAACCGTCCGGTTGTGAACAGACTGCATGGCCTCCCGTTTGATTCTTTGATCATTCGACAAAAGAGTATCAGCAATGGCCCTGGCATCTCCGGCCACTTCTTCTTGTTGTTGCTCTTGTTGCAGTTCCGTCATTTTGCTGCTGCAGTCGTCAGTCGCATCATCATCTTCGTCGTCGTCATTTTCGTCGTCGTCATCATCAGTAGTCGTTGCGTCGCCACCACTAGGAGCGAACGTTTGAGGATCCATAATAGAGATAGAAGTACTACTACTACTACTACTACTAGAAGTACTATTGGCAGTACGAGAGTTGTTGTTGTTCGCTTCCGCCCTTGCTAATAACGCACGAGCTCTAGCGCGAACACCTTCTGGACCCGCATCTGTCATTAATAGCAAACGACGAGCTCTAGCGCGAACAGCCTCTGGACTTGTGTCTTCTGCGTCGTCGCCATTATCCGTACCACTACCAGTACCAGTACCTAAGCAAGTACCATCATCACCATCATTGCGATTGCGAATGGGTGGAAGTACCAGACCTAGCGTAGTAATGGAAAGCCTGTTGAAGTCAACACCTTCAACGCTGGAGTTACAGTCGTTCTCATTGTTCGTCTGCGCCATGGCAGTAGATAGTAGATAGAGCAGCGAGCAGCGAGCAGCTTTATGGGAGTTGTCAGCTTTGTCAGCTAATAGAGTAGCTAATACCAGGTACCTAATACTACTGCTGTATTGGATGATGATACTAGATACTACGGTAGTAAATACTGTAGTAAATAGTAAATGATGAGAGTTTTGCTCTGAATTCAAAAAACGCAAAGTGTAAAAGAAACAAAATGAATAAAATAAAATAAATGGTTCATTCGAGAGAAAAAAATACGTACAGTGTAGTACTTCGTACTACTAAGTCTATTACTACTAGCAGTCTACTGTGATACAAAATTTAGGATCAAGATGAGGTGGGTATTACCGTGTGAAGGATATGGTAATCGCTTTCCGGTAGCCCTCTCGGTTTCCGAATACTGAGGCAGAAAAGTGTGACTGATATGATTATCATTTCCACTACAGTACCACTGGTACGGTAGTACGGTACTACGGGTAGTATTGATTTATCGCGAAACACGTCAGTGGGACGAATGGTCTTGGCGTCGACTAGTCTACTACCAGGTACAGTAGTACCTGGTACCAGGTACCAGGTACTAATAGCTACTACCATACAGTAGTACCATATCTCATGTCAGGCTCAGGTGGTGTTTCTTTCTCCGAATCTTTTTGAATTAATTGTCATAAGTGCACTCGCTGGTACAAGGTAATGTTGAAGCCATCTTTTCGACTGCATCCTTCGAATTCCCACTAGCATCAACACGAAAAAATCATTAAATAACATCATTATTTCTAGCTACGTACCAGGTACCTGGTAGAGTAGTAATGAAGTACCGGTAGACAAACGTAATACGTAGTACCTGGTACCAGGTAGTAGGTACCAGGTACCGTAGTAGCTACAGTAAGTCCATGGTATGCACCATACGAAACAGGCATCAGGATAACTTACCACTTAGCAATACTACTCTGGTATTATTATTTATTTTTTTATCATCAACACAGCTGGTGGAAATTAATGGTCAGAATGGTCAAAAGATTCGCTTGCTATTACCGTAATACTACCACGTAATGATCTTGCAGTCAACCATACCAGGCAGGTACTACTATTACTTGTATTAGTAGTACCAAACCTGGTACCTGGCAGCTCATATGGTACCGGTACTACCAGTAGTAGTATCGGTAGTGGGCCCCGTACGGTAGTACCACTGTGGTATGATACTGTTTCTGGTACTAGCACCTGGTACTTTGCACGTGCTAATGATGAATTGATTTAGATCTTCCTTTTGACATACCAGGTACCGGCAAAATACCTGGACTTGAAGATTGCTTCCGCTTCTGTGAAGTGATATCAGGCTTTTTGCTTACAGTACTAGAAGTTGGTGATGGCTCATGCCCAGCCAGCTATCATACCTGGTAGTTGTACCAGGTACCCACTACGGCACTAGCTGGTACCATACCAGTAGCACCAGGTACTCCTGTTCTTGGCAGCAAGCATCTGAAATCAGAGCATGCAGTTCTTCGTTCTTTATTTTCAACAGGCTTTTTTTATCCATCATGACATCATTATTTTTGTTCTTATTTTATTAGTTTTATTCGCTACTTGACAATGGCGCACACTTGTCTACATATGCCGAAGTGAGAAAGTTACGAATGCGCGTATAATAATGATGCGGTATTCGAGCAGACTGCAGTAGTCTAGTACGCTGTAAAAAATTAAAGAGAAGAATCAATAAAATTAAAAATATAATGCAAGTAATACCCATCAAAAAGCCACCTCGGCAAAACTCTCTGATGTTATTGACAAACTAATGCGGGGCCTTGCACTAATACATGTGCAATCTTTCGGACCCCAAAGACTTAAAATCACCGGCAGAAGAATTAGTCCGTGAGCAGCACCCAACACGGGAATCGCAAGAAATGTCCAAAAGAATGTTCGGAACGCCAAGGATGATGTCAACACCAGGGGTAGTGCAGCCAACATGGTGGTACTAGCACCCACCAAAACACTCCCTCCCATGCTTTGAAGAGTTTGATCGATGCACTCTTCGCGACGCGCAGTTATGACTCCCCTACTGGTCTCGTAGTACGTAAGAGCTACGTGCATATTATAGTCCACCTGACGACAATGAAGGACAGAAGGTAGAAGCAAGAGAGAGAGAGAGAGAGAGAGAGAAATCAGCGCAGGCACCCATATATGTGGTATAGACTTTCATATGTGCAGGAAGAGTACGTACCACCAGACCAAGACTCATTAGTAGCCCAATGGCCGTGATCACGTTTATGTAAATCCCCACAGCGTACAGAAAGGCCATTAGTTCAACGTACACCGCACTAACAATCAAAGGCAAAACAATAGCTAAAAGCGGATGCGGGATAAACAGCACCGAAATCATAAAGACACTCAAGATTCCCAAGGCAAATGATAGGAGCAGCTCGGAATACATGAGATCGTGCAACTCCCAGGCGTAAAAGTGCTCTGTAAACATGAAGAAAGACCACTCGGATTTTCCAATGTTCACCGCTTGATGGCTTGTGATGCGATATTGTTCGCGAACCGTGGCAATTTGTACTGCAACGTCGTAATTGCTGCCCTTATCAAAGATAACCTGACACCGCGATGCAATCACATCGCCGGATTTTTCGTCGCGGACAATATCCTTCGAGTACAACAAGTCGAAATTGGGAATGTCCAAGAATAAAGTCAACTGATCATTGAAGGACATGTTGTTGGTAAGTTCAGTATAATTGCTTTGAAAGACTTTTTGAAACTTGTGAAAATCACGCAACCAAAAGTATTCGGGAGGACTGGTAATGTACGGCATTTCTACGAGCTCGTCAACGAAATCTAGCATCTGTTGTTGTATATCAGGAAGTGAAACATCAACGCCTCGAAAGAAAATATCGGCTCGAAGATACGTCAGAGCAAAGCTGTCATCGTTGCTGTACTGGTAGATGGCATCAAAATAGGTCCGAATAAATGAGTCAGCGGGCATGATACTGCGAAAATCAAGTTCTTGTTTTTGTTGCAGGGCACCAAGTACGCCCAAAATCAAAAGACCTGTAAACGAAAAAAAGACTAGTACTTTTGTCACGGGTCTCATGAGAAAATTGCTGTAGTGGCACATCCACTTGGAAACAACAGTGGAAGCAGAGGAGTTGGATGTTCCTTTTTCCGAATTCTTTTCCAGGTTGTTGCACTTCTGGCCGTACTTGTCTTCGTCCTCTTCTTTCTTCTTCTCGATGTCGTCACCTTTATGCTTGAAACTCGTTGGTCTTGACTTGAGACATACGAGACAATCATATCTATCATTTTGGATTCTCTTTTCGTCCAAAACCAGTATTGCGATGAAAAAAGTAATCTGATAAATGAAATCAATAGCTACTGTTGGTGCAGCATACATACAAAACCACCTGATCATGGGCATACTCGTCGCAATCCCCAAAGAAAATGCCACCACGGTCGTTAGGGTACTAACAACGATGCTTATGGCCACTTCGTTCACGCAAACTTCAATTCGATTCAGTACTGGTTTCTCCGGATCGGTTCGCGAATAGGCACCAGTGACAATGAACGTATCATCAAGACCAATTCCTAACATTACATAAGGAAAAAGCTGCGCCACTGACGTCATTGGTACTCCCAGACAAAATAAAAAGCCGTATGTTGTCATGATTGACATGAGAACGGTCGCAACAGCACCCAGACCTAGAACACTGCGACTCTGTACAATATTCTTAAAATTGGAGAAATAAAGAGCGGATGCAATTCCCATGACACAAAATGCGAGGGCCATCATGGGTATATCCTTCTCCACTGACCGCATAGATTCGTCATCAATAGCACGGTACGAGTTGGCTTCTACATGACAGAGCATTCCCTTGTCGATCCAACTATCCTGTAGTGCGTAAAGTGCTTCGACGGCATTCTTTTCAAAATTGAAGTTATCCTTTTCAGATTTTGGAATGAAGCCCAGGTAGCTTTTGGCGGATACCAAAACTGTTTCGTTGCTGTTTGTGACATCTGGTTGTTCTTCCGGGTATCCAAAAATGACGGGCCGTACCACCGAGGCTCCACTTGGGTAGATAGTTCTGGACATGGAGTACTGAACAATTTTGTCTAAAATCGAGATATCGCTGGTTTTGGTTTCGTTCTGGTCTTTCCTTTGTTCCTTTTTTGCCAGTCTCACTAGACGATCCACGAAAGACCGATTCTGATCAAACAATGATGTTGCACTGAGTATAGGGCACTCTTGGTCTTGTGTTCCCCAGGAGTCATAGCAAGTTGCATGATAGCCGTCAACGTTTCGAATCGTTTCTATAACATCAAATAGACAGTTCGTGCTTTCGAGCGTCAATACGTTACTACCTTCTGCATGCACAATAAAGGCTAAGTATCCTTTGTTATGAAAAGCGGGGTCTACCTTCTCGAACTGTTGCTGCACCCAATTACCCTGCTTCACCGTCTGGGTGCCCACCGGTGCCCACAACTCAGGACCGTCGACAACAATTCGAAAGTTGGTGTAAAGTCCAGCAACGATGAATGTTACGGAAATTAGAATAGTACCGACCACAATTTGGATAGGATGTCGAGCAGCAAAAAGAGCCACCGCCACCACTGCTCGTAGCAGAGGTTGCTTGATATAATGTTGACTTGCATCTTCCCATTTTGCCAATACAGCGTGGCATTTGTTCATCCTCGTCCAGGTAGTACTCGTACTAGCAGTTGCATGGTTGGAACTAATGTTGTTTGTCTGCGTCTGCGTCATAATAGACTTTGCTTCACGTTTGAGAACAAAAATAATAAAACGGATTATTATTGCAGTATCATTTATTATTCATAATTATTTATTACTCTACTATTATTTATCATTACTGGTACCAGGTACCAGGTACTCTCTCGTACACCAGGATACATGATGTAGGATGCAGGATGCAGGATGCAGTTCTTTGTTCTTTGTGATATTACTACTACCTGTTAGAGCTACCAGGTAGAGTAGTAGATTACTACCGTAGTAGCTACACTCTACTAGCTGCCAGTACACTCTGCTCTTGCGCTAAAATACTTCGAGGAGTTATCTCTCTACTACTACTAGTAGACTACGGTAGTGGTATTCCTGAGTCACACATTTTTTCCCGGGTTGGCAATTGGAACGAAAATTTGACACCGAGAACCTTTTCCTTCGGAGCCGGATCGCGCAGTACTAGTAGTAGAAGTACTACTAGTACTGCCTAGCTAGAACTCTACGAGTGGTACCTGGTACAAAAAAGCACCGGACACGGAAATAGGCGCGACGCGGAACAGAACATAGTGTTGCTGCTTGGAGATACAAGCAGACATTACGAATGCATTGCGCCTGCTTTGACGAAAAAAACAGTCTACCTGGTTAATAAGAGATATTCATAGCGTTATGTATTGCACAATAGTACTACTGATACAAGCCAACACCTACCAGGTACTGTACCAGTAGCACAGTACCACCGTACCAGGTACTAGTACCACTGTACCACTGTACCATCTGGTATGTTGCGTGAATCCGGGTTTCCATTTTGTCGAGGTTGTCTTCTTTTGCGTCCAAGTGCACAAGTGCCAATTGCACAACAGAAAAATAATATCAACGTCAACAAATTCGAAACCTCTCATAAAATCGAAAACTAAAATTCAAACCCCAACAACTCCTGTCTACTCCTACCAAGCGAACGATACGATGGTTCTAGCCGATACTATTTCGGTACTTCAATATCTGTTTACTTTCCTAATCCTTGCAATGGCTTTCGCCTATGTCACCCCCAAGCTCGTCTTGGCATATCGATTGATTGCGTTGACGTGCCAAGGAATTCGACGCAAAACGAAATTCCCTTCGATTACAAGAGAAAAACAAGGCACATGGCCCGAACCACAGAGCAGAGAAGAGCTCTTTCGAACACTTTGTTCGCTTTCGTCGTCGTCATGCTCCATTTCGACGATGCAAGAAGACCTTAGTACAACTTCAACAGAAAATTCTAGTAGCGACAGCTCCAATCGCACCGCCACCATGATCCAAACTGGTACAACCAGAACTTACGACACAAACAACCACAAGAAGAAAGACACAACCAAAGTTATTTGGGGCTATTGGCATCAAGGCATAAACAACTTGCCAGGCTTTTGTCAAATGGCGGTGGAGAGTTGGCGACTACACCATCCTGACTGGAATGTTATCATTCTTTCCCAGGAAAATTACAAAGACTTTGTACGTGCTAGTAACAGTCGCACAGACAGAAAGAAATGTAGTATTTCGTGCTCAACATGCTTCAAAATGAAGATTTTTTGTGGTTCACTTTTGTCTCCTTGTTTACTCCCTTCACCCTTCATGTTTGCAGGTGTCTCCAAAGGACTTGCCTTCTACCTTCAAGTCGCTGAAGATCCAGTTTCAAAGTGACATCATACGCGCGTCGGTACTTAAAAGGTACGGGGGTGTTTATCTTGATATTTCCTATGTGCTCTTGAAAGCACTAGATGATATATGGGAGAACGCCAAAGAAAAGAATGATATATATTTAACGTCTCTGTGGACACTTGAGTTGGATGGCCACGATTTTGTCGTTCCAAACATTTGTCTGATAATTTCACCACAGCCCAACAACCCACTGCTTGCAGCTTGGCACAATGCATTGTTGAATTTTTTTGAACGTCCCTGCTTCACCATTACAGAGATGAAGCAACATCCAGTCCTTATGAGGGTGGGGAAGTTTATTGACCATCCGTCCCTTTGGCAAATTAAAAAGATGAGTCCTTATTTTGCCAGCCTCTGGGTACTGATGGACACTCTATACTTCAACGAAAAAATTCGTGGTTACGTTTCCAAAAACGTGTGGATGCTGCCAACTCTGCTTTGGACTGTGGTGCGCACTGTAGTTGTCATTGTTGCTGTTGCGTTTGCTGATGCTGTTATAGTTCTTGTGAAGAATTGCAATGTTTTCTTTGTGTTGCTAAAAAGAATCTTTTGTACTATTTGCCAATTCTCATTTTTTGTAGGACCAGCTGATGATTGACATTTTTTCACTGTCAGAAGACGAAGTGTATGAAAAGGCACACCGGCACGAAAGCTGTTGGGTGTGGATGAAACGAATTCCAAATGCGATGAAATGGAACTTTGGCGACGATGAAAAGGCCGCGAGTAAGTTCAGCTCCCTTGTTTCTGCAGTGAAAGCCTCGACCGACTTTTCTCCGAACTTCAACATGCCCCCGGAGTTCCATTTACAGCACAAGAGCACACAAGGGCGCATCTGGCGAAAAGCGATGAATAAAACGGCACCGCGACAGCAGGCTACAGCTAAGGGAGCCTATCCTGTCGTCGTTCCGTCGACGTTGCCTTCGTCAGAGGTTAATTCGTCGTTTTCTACGCATGGCAAAAATGACGTTCCTGAGATAGTATTTTCTATCAAGGAAGCAGCAGATCTCAACGTGGAATTAGATCACACCAGCCTGTGCGATGATTCTTCCTTGTCCAAATCGCATGTTGTTGAATACGATGTGGAAACAGGTTATGTTTAAGGGCCGCTTTTCCTGTTTCATTCAGAGGTGCACCAGTAATTTCGTTTGCAAAACGAATACATTAGCTGTCAGCTGTCATGGTAATTTATAATAGCGGGAAGGAGTTTAGCAAATTACTGTGTACTACTAGTATTAGAGTACCAGCTAAGCTTTGTTGGCTCCCCGATCCCCTGCGACGTTACGATAGATGCTGGCTAGCTGCAGATAATATATTCATGATTCATGAGGTTCCGGTGGAGATAAAAGCTACTCGAAGATTTGCTACAACTATACTACTAGTAGAGTACGGGTAATAACTCCCCGTAGACTGTACAACCAAAACAAATTTTAGTGACTCAATTGATAATTCTGTGGTCACTCGATACATTCTGTATGGACATGAAAGAATTACGAAATTGGAATCGTTTAACGATCTTGCGAATTGTTGCGTAACATAGTACCAGTACTTCTCTATTACGGTACTTAGCTACCGGTAGTACGTTGTTCCAGGTAAGCAACAATTGTACGGTACCCCTGGTACAGTACCTGGTACCAGGTACTACTGGTAGTTGTCTGGACTTGCAACAGAAATGACCGAGATTTAATTCCAAGTCGTCGAATGCCTTTGCTACCATAATACCTGGTACAATAAATTATATTATGACCATCCGCACGGTCGAGAATTCTGATTTCCTCTACTACTAGGTACTACTAGTAGTACTGACTAGTACTACTTTTTAGCTAGTACTACTGATATTATCATCTCAATCACGTCTTGAGTTACCAGATACCTGGTACGCTACCAGGTATGTTGTCTTGCCACTCGATAAGTACTAGTAGTAAGCAATCAGGTAGGGTAGGTAGCAACTGAGTTCGTTTCATCATTCATAATAGACCTACTTGGTACTACAATCAACAATTGACTGCTTCTACTAACTAGTACTGTAGCAAACTAATAACCAATTGCTCTACTGGTACCAAGAAAAGCCAACACAAAAGAATAATGGACTTCACAGATGACTCTTTCGCACAGCGACGCAGTTTGCGACTGCAGCAAGTGGCGCACATGGAAGCAACAGCAGTCGGGAAACGACTGCCCGTCGTTCTGGTTCCTTCCATCAACGTAAACACGAACACGAACACGAACACGAACATGAACACAAATACCGACAAGAAGGAGACAGAGACGGACAACTCGGATAACTCCCTTGAAACCTTTGGAAAGCCAACCTTTCAGCGCAACAGCACACGAGAAGGTGACCCTGCTCGATTGCGACGCCCAACGGAGACGGAAATCAGATCTCTTTGGAGACTCAAGGTGATGCAGATGAAATTGGATGTGGATGCTTCCCTGCATTAATGCTGCTTTCTGAAGAAGGAGAAAGAGACGATGAGGGATGAGACCAACAAGATTTGTCTATTGTCTAACGGGCCTGGGAGCCGGGGAGCATGTGTCATGTTGCACGTAGCACGTAGCTGTAGCACGTAGCACGTAGTATGTACTGGTACTACTACTACTAATAATAATAATAACAATAAGATGTTTTTCATTAATGCGGCGCGACTGTTTCATACGCGTATCAAAGGTGGCCTGCGATACATTGGTATTGTCGTGGCCTTTTGCTCTTAAATAGAAAGTGAAAATGATAGTGATTGATCCGCAATGCAATTTATATTTTAATTCTAATTCCAATTCCTCTTCATGTGACTCTGAACCATCATTCTTCCTGTTCTGTTGTATCTGCCTCTTTAGTACTGCTACTGCTGCGCAAGAGATTTCTGCGGTTGTACTTGGGTCGAATTATTGTCTTGACCACGGCATCTGTGATTCGTCGAAAGTCGGACAAATCAATATCTAATTGAATAGCTGTTTCCACGGCATTCACCTGCAATTGATAAACAAACACACACAGACACAGGCACAGGCACACAAAATGTACAATGAAAAATGTGAGAAAAATCGGGCAATACAAAATCAAAGAGAGTACAGTTCACATTCCAGCCACAACAACAATTCAAGCACAACAGAGCAGTTACAAAGTGTCATGATGGCATGATGTCACCCGCAAACACTAAACACGTACCTCTTCCACTCGACTCCAGTAGTCTACTTGATTGTAATTGACCACCAGACCCAAACAAAAATTGAGTCTGCCCATGTCCAAACCATTTGGTAAAAAGAAGGGTGCTTGTGTAATTTCTCCTTTGTTCAGCGTAAAATGCAGATCAACATCTCTGCTGCCCCTTCCTTCATTGGTTAAATCAGCACCTCCGTCAGTTGGCAGTTTGAAATCAATGAACAAATACTTATTACTGCTCGTGATATCATTGTTGGACCTCCGACAATCCAATCCATCATATATAACGTAGTGCATAGAACTGTCTAAGATATAATCACTGACTTTGTAATTGAGTGTTAGTTCATCCTGATTCCAGTCATGGAAGACAGACCGGATTCCGTACCGAGCTTCGTTTCCGTAGTCTGGTGGTTTGCTGGTATCAAGCTGGGTAGTAGGTCCATCAGGAATGCCAATCGCACGCAATACTTCATCGTCGTCATCTTGAAAGATGAACCAATAAACGAGGAATGCTGCAATTGCAACGAGAAGGAAGGTAATGCAAGCACACATCCAGCACATGAGAGATCCAAAGAGACACCAACCGCAAGCATCTCCACACTTTCTATTACCAGTACTTGTAGTACTGGTCCTGGTCCTTGTATGTTGCGACTTTCGGGTGCAGGGCTCATCAACCCAGTCGCGACTGTTGGAGTTGTCTCGGTCTCGGTCTTGGTCTAAGTCTTGGCTGCTGCCGTTGAGGTTGAGATTGTTACTACTACTGGGATCCACCATGCCAGCAATGCCAGTGCCAGTGCCAGTGCCAGCACTTGCACTGCTGCCGTCACGTTGTTGAGTACTCCTACTCGTTCTACTATAACTAGTACTATTGAGCTTCAGGAGTTCCCGTTCCATCCGACGCTGGGCATCGTTTCGGACCTCTTCGAGTGTTTCTCGGTCCCGAACTTCGAATACAGCCGTCTTGCCACTGACCAGGACGAACTTGATCATGTGCAGAGAAGAATTTGCTGGCGACAATTGCCGTTTCTCGACACGCGCCCAGCTGCACTTGACAGACGTCCTACTGCTGTTGGAAGTGTAGTGGAATACCTTGTCCGTGAAGAGTAGTGATCCTTCCTCGGCCTTGTACGTCACATTGTACTTCGTCTCTTCTGCCATTTTTTTTTACTTTTTACTTCTATCGTTCGTAGTATCGTGCTACTGTAGTAGTATTACCGTTGGAATAATTGTAATTATGTTCTTATCATCATCTTGTTTTGGCATATCTCTGGCTGTTCTTCATAACATAATAACGGTACAGTACCACGAGTGGTAGCAATACAATAGATCACTCTAGAAGTCTCTACTAGCTAGTAGCTACAGTAGTAGCTAGTAGTACTTGATAGTAGAATATAAAGACTGCTGGCGCAAAAGAAACCGGGGGCTAGTCTATCCGTCGCCAGGCAAACATGATTTTTTATACACATGATCATACCATTGGATCGTAAAAAGCTAGTGTGGAGACTATTAGATAAATATTAGATATTATGGATAGACTAGACTAGTGGCTCTTGTGTGTATAGGAAGCAGGCATAGGCACACGACCTAATAGAGTATGACCTAACTCCTGAGTCCTATGGCAGTGCACTACGCTAAAAACCAGGGGTTTTAGAGTGTTCAAATATATATTATGAGATTAGAACTAAAGTAATCTGAGTTGTAATCTCAGAGGCGCAGATCTTCGCAG
>Ga0100378_1003785_pt1 | contig 14369 bp, 21 predicted proteins | sample CryGeymeta201502_FD_81535 | JGI IMG/M metagenome (GOLD analysis project Ga0100378, IMG submission 81535) | Groundwater microbial communities from Crystal Geyser aquifers in Utah, USA - Crystal Geyser metaG 2015-02 | ecosystem: Environmental > Aquatic > Deep subsurface > Groundwater | place: USA...
ATAGTATGACAAAATAATGTTTTAAATAGTAACAATTGTTATTTATTTAATAATAGTTAAAATATTGGGGATTGGGGATTGGGGATTGGGCAATCCCCAATCCCCAATCCCCAATCCCCAAGTCAGCTTATATTATTTTTATTATTTAATATTTTCAATTGAAAATTAAATTAAATAAGAAAATTAATTTTTAATTAATTATTACTTGAGTTACGGTGTCTAAATTACACAATTTACTTTAACGGGTATATTTTAGACTATAAAACCATGCAGAGAAAATAAATATTAATTAAAATGGAAACAACAAGAAAGAACTTATTATCCATTCTCTTACTTATTGCCTTAACAACAGTTTTGGCAGCTAGCTCAAAAGCTTTTTTGAAAAGTAATGATATGGCTATGATAGAAGCAGAAGCAGAATCCTTATCAGGCTCAGACTCAGACTCAGACGACCTCGATTTATCAGAAGCTGATGGTATGGTTGAATCAGAATCCGAAACTGACTCAGATAATCAAAACTCAGCTGAAGAACGTCGCTTGTGTGATATACTTGGAAGTTGTGGAGGTAGCAATAACGGAGGAAACAATAATAATAGTAGTGGTAGTAAAACAAAATGCTACAAATATTACCCTGAAAATGGAAAACAAAAATGCTGTAAGTACAATTACAAAAATGGACAAGTGAAGGATGTGAAGTGCAAAGACAAGAAACTTTAAATTGATGATGTTTATACTTTTAGTTAAACTTAAAACTATAAACTAATCTAAACTTTATTTTTTAATAAATTCTTTATTTTAATTAAATTTATGCCATTTTATATTTTATTAATTATTTTTTATATAATTAATTTATTATATAATAAATCAATTAAATCAAATATTTAACTATTAACTAAAATAAACTTATAACCAAATTATATAACTTTTAACTTAAACTACATATTTACCATATTTACTAATTCTAATCATATTCAAACTACTTAAATTCTTTTACAGCTTTTGAGTAAATTTTAAGAATATCATCATATGAATCAGTACAAACACTAGCTTGAAATATGTCAAATAATTCTTTATCACCTAATCGATCAGCGGTTATTAATAACAATCCTTCTATTCTTTTTTTACAATATTCATTATCATAGTTATATAAAGTAATCAATGATTCAATAACCTTATCCCAATTTAGACAAGATCCCAATTGTACATCGTCATATTCAGTAAAATTATTATCTAAAGTATTGAAAACTATATTGAGGATTAATCCTATATTTTCATTTTTGAAGTTATAATCTAAATAAATTAGTAATAACTCAACAACTTCGCTTTTAAATATATTATCAGAAAGATTTTTCATCGCACTTACAGAAATTTGCTTGAAGATATTATCTTGAGTTATAGTAGCTCTATCTAATACAGGCGGGATTAAGACCTTAATCCAAGTATCAAAATCAGGAGCTTCAACATCAAATATTCTATCATTTGAAAATAGTTCACTTAACAATATAAGAGTAAGTTTAGATACACTATTCATAAATGAGCTAATAAGAATAGGTATTGATGTATATAAATTGCTAAAAACAAATAAGAATAACTCTTTTTGATATTTTAATAGTCGTCGAAGTTCATTTAGCCCTTGAATTTGTAAGGAATAATCTGTGCTAATAATCCAATTATTTATATTTCTTAATAATGGCATAAAATCAATGTCTTTATTAAAGGATTGAAGATCTTTATGATCGATGTATTCGTTAATGTCAACTTGTCTTGTTAATTGGTAATTGTTCATTTATTTAAACTAAATTTAAATAATTAAATATTTTAAATAATTTAAATTAAATAATTAAGTATAATTAAGTATAATTATTATAATTCAAATTATATAGTAATAGTTATATTATACTACAATTAAATTAATACTTAACTTAATAATATTAATTATAATTATAATTATTTATAATAAAAACACAGACACGTAACAGTTATCTACTAGCCACCTATCACTCATTTATCTAATATCTTCTTATCTTCTTATCTTCTTATTTAACTTATTAACTTATTAACTTATAACGAATACTATCAAATACTTATCTTTCTCAGGTCTTAAAATAGTTTACAAGCTTGTTTTTTCTTCCTTTCATCTTCAATATCATCATATGCATCGGGATCTTCTTCAGTATCATCGAGATTTCCCTAAATTAAAATAAAATTAATTAATTATGTGTTATTATTTACTGAGTTATTATTATCATTATTGTTAAACATCTCATCATTTTGAGTAGTCATCTTCTGCATCGAGTCAAAAAAATCAACATTGAACTTTTCTTTATTATCTTTGTCCTTATCTTTGTTCTTCTTCATAATACTAAACAAAATATTAATAAGTTAATAAGTTATTAAGTAATTAAGTTAGTATTTCTTACCCTAATTTCTTATTTTCATTGTGTAATATAGGATTTTGCATTTTAACTGATCTTGCTCTTGTATGGTTAAACCTAGTAAAATTCTTATTTTCTACTTCAGTATTTCTTATTCCGAATTCCAGTACTGTGTCTTCTCTAGAAAAACGTGAGCTAAGTTTGCTAATTCTTTCATTAAAACTATCGTTTAAGTCGTTTACAGAGTTATCATCTTCACCATATTCTTGTTTGACTACCTTGAAAGGAATGTTAAGTTCGGCGTTTTTCTTAACGACACCAATTTGAGAATTTGGAAGCATTACATTTGTATGTTCATTAACCAATATTGTTTCATCCAAATTTGTGTTTGATTCATCATCAGAAAAGGCTAAACTTTCATAGTTTGAACTTAAAATCTTTTTAGAGTTTCTATTTGAGCCATATTTGCTAGTGTTTGAGATACTATATTGTAGTGGTATACTTGAGCCAAGTCTACTATTTTTATAAGGTGAGTTTTGTATTCCAAACATATCACTATCTGGCATGAAATTAACATGATTATCTTTTCTTAGTTTTTTATTTGGGGATAGTATTACTTTTTCTAGTTTACCTGTTTGGAATTTGCTAGGATTGTCTGATCGTTTAAATAAACCTGAGTCTAGAAGACTTTCACTACCAGCATTAAAATTAGAAATATTATTCACACTACTCACATTAAGACTAATATTTTTACTATCTGACTTCTGCTTATTATTCGAACTTTTTCTTTTAAGTAAAGATGGTCTCTCAGGTCTTTCTTCATTTGCTAAGTGTATAAACGATGTAATTTCATTGAAATTTTGTTTACATTCATTAAAAAAATTAGTATAAATAAACATTCTTTTATCAGATGTGTTATTGATTTCCTTCAAATTAAATATGGTTTTTTCTAAAAGTCTCTCTTTAGTTATTGAAGATGTTTCAATACACGATTTAAGATCCATTACCTTTAATAAATTACTCATACTCTCTTCAAATTTACAAGCTTTATTGTTTACATTATCAATCTCCTGTGATATTATATTAAGCTTCAGTTTTTTATCTAAGACTATTTTTAAATCATTTAATGAACTTGATACTGGTTTATTATCTATAAAGTTTAAGTCCTTTCCTAATTTTGGTATTTTCGTTTTTTCATTTCCTGATCCGTCAGGTTCGAAAAAACTACTGTCTATATGATCTTTTAGTGTTAAATTAAGTACATTTTTTATATTATCAATGACATCGATAATTTTATTAGTATGATCAAGACTCATATTTAGGTCATAATGCATAAATGATGATGATTCCAGACCAGGTATGTTCTTTTCGTCTGATTCTTCTTTACTGTTTTCATATTTGTTATTGTTATTACTCATTAAAGAGCCTAAATTTATTGAAACTTTTGGCTGAGGTAAATTAGTAGTAGATGCCCTTTTACGCTCAGGTGTTTTTAACTTTTCTTTATTTGGGCTTTCTTGAGTTTTCATTATTTTTTCTTTATAAGGACTTTCTGTTGTTATTATCGATGCTGTTATAGGTTTTTCTTTATCTTTAAGAGGACTTTGTTGAGTTTTTGTGACTTTTCCATCCCCGATGACTAGTTCGACTTTTGGGATTTGTGTGTTTGATTTAAAATATGATTTTTGAGGTTTGTCGCCTTGATTAATATTAACAGGATTAGAGGAATGATCTACATTTTGAATAACAACTTTTTTTCTATCTTTATCCTTATTCAAATTTCCTGCAAGATCATTACTATTTTTAAACTGGTTATTAGTATCAATAGGAGGCTTTTTCATAATATTAGATGGCTTTAATACTTTAGTAAGTTCCATCGATGTCTGATTATTTGTGTTTTTATAGTTTTTCATTTGGATTTCTTTCTTTTCATAATTAATTAATATATCCTCTGTCTTAGTTGATATAGTCTTAGAATGATTCGAATTTCGAACTACTACAGGCTCTCCATTTTTTTTCTTTTCCACTGATGAGTGTCCTTCTTTACTACTTTTATTAATATTAATTATTTTTTCTAGTGTTAAAGCATCTAACAGATTAATATATAAGATTATATAAAAATAATTACTAGAGTTATTATTTGTTTGCAATTTAGGGCCTACAGATAATTTTCGTTTCTTATCTCGACTTGAGTTTTCTGTCATATTGCAAATTTATAATATAATAATTAATTTAATTAAAATTATGAATAATGTAGCATATTATAGTATAGTAATTTTATAAGAAGACTCAATAAAATAATATTTTATTAATTTATTTCATTGAAGTTATAAATGTTATTATAAAATGTTATTGAATATAATTAAATCTAATTATGATTAATATTTATTTGTAATACTAACATTAAGTTATATTAGATATTATTAAAACTATATAAAGATATTGTTCAAATTATTTTAAATCGTTTTTAATATTAGTTTCTTTAATTAATTATTTTAACTGTATAAAGTCTAATATCTATTAATGGTTTATCATGTCTATCTACTTTGACATTCTCAATTGCTTGGACTGTATCCATTCCTTTAAAGACTCTTCCGAAAACAGTATGTTTGTTATCTAACCATGGACAAGGTGCTGTTGTAATAAAGAATTGTGATCCATTAGTACCAGCACCACAGTTAGCCATACTAACTGTAAATGGTCTGTCATGTCTTAAGTTAGGAACAAATTCGTCTTCGAATTCTCCACCCCATATTGATTCACCTAAAAAATTTAATATTAAATTATATTGAAATTTTGCTTACCTCCTGTTCCGTCTCCTTTTGGATCTCCAGTCTGAATCATAAATCCCTTAATTACTCTATGGAACTTTAAATTATTGTAATAACCATTCTTGGCATGAGTTACAAAGTTTTCTACTGTCATTGGACACTCTTTAGGATATAATTTAATATGAATTTCTCCTAGTGAAGTTTCGATTGATACCTAATAAGAAGATATTAAATAGTTATTATAGATTATTTATTTAATATAAAGTAGTAATATAGTACTTGTTTTGCAAGTTCAGTATTTGTTGGTTGAACAAGTAGTTGAGATTCCTCTTTTGTTGGTTTTTCATTGATGATATCTCTTTTTAATAATTGATGTTTGTCTGATTCTATTTCTACAGGCATACGAGTTGAGAATAAATAAAATCTATTTCTCTTATAAGCAACAGAAAATATAGTAGGATCAAGGACTTTATCTCCCTGAGAACTTTGTCCTCCTGATCCGATCAAACCACTATTATTTCTTAAAGCTTTTCCTTGGAATAAATTAATCGATAAAAAGCGTTCACCTACTTCCTTCTTTCCAAACACTTTTAAAACCTAAAATATTATGATATTTCATATAAATATAATATATAATTTATATAATTACATGATCAGTATGGAAGTTCATAACCTTAATTCCAAGCATGCTTGAATAAGCAATATATTTGTTACTGTCATCAAATTGGACATTTAAACTAGGTAGAACATCTAAGTATCTTTCAATTTCTCTTTCTAATACTAATCTTTTATCATAATCACTTTTATCAATTTTAAACTTTTCGTTACTTATGATTTCAGAATAATTTTCAAAGTAGTATTTGACTGATTCGTTATAAGTTTTATAAATCTTCCCGGTTAAGAAGTTAAATATTCTAACCATTTTATCTTTACACATCATAGCCATATATTTTCCATTTGGACTTAACGTCAATGATAAGCAAGTAAGTTTATTTTGAGTTAAAACATATAGATCAGTCTCCGATTTGTAATCAAATTTAACAGTTGTAGGCATTTCAAAATTGACTGGGTCACTGTATTCAATCATTCCACTATTATCAATTGTAATAACAGTATTAAATATTTCATTATATTTAATTGCAGTAATAGGATAATTATGGATTTTTATTGTTTTTGTTACTTCTCCTTTACTTTCAGCTTTAAGAATATGGATAAATCCTGTGTCTTTTTCAGTAACAGCAAGGATTAATTCAGGATGGTTAAATGTGTTGATAAATTCACATATGTAAGGTGTGAATTTTAACTTCATAAAGTGGATCATATCAAAGTTTAATATATCAAATATTTTCAACGCATCATCCTTCGATGAACATGTTGCCATATGAAATCCAGAATGACTTATTACAACTCCTGTTATTTTTCCTTGGTGAGCTTTATAATGCTTTACAAACTCAATTCCTATATAATTTTTTTTCCAAAACTTTAAATGACCATCCAAAGAAGTTGTAATAATGAAGTCAGTTTCTATTGATGCATATACTCCATCGACAATATCTCTATGCATGTAAGATTTTTCATACATTTCAGATGTTGGAAGATTGTTTGAAGTAAACTCTAAATTTTCTTTTTGCTCTAATACTAAATTAAGGAATTAATGAGTTATTGATTTAAACAATTATTAATACATTTAAGTTTTTCTTCTCTTGTTAAGTCTCCAGCATTTGTAAGCTCAATTGAGTCTAGTTTTTCTTTCTTTTCTTCATCAGTTGATTTCGGTCTCTTTCTTTTCTGCTTAGACAATTGAGAGGATTTTGAATATTTTTCAGTGGTGTTTATTTTCCATTCTTCGATATATTCTTTATTAGAAGATTCTTGATTGGTATTTTCATCTTTGATCATTATTATATTAATAATATATAAAAATATAAATTTTAATAATAAGAATAAGAATATTAATAAACAAACTATAGACAATTTATAATAATTAAACGTAATATAACTATATAATATTTAATATTAATTGTAGTTTCAATCAGATCTTTTATATATAATATAACACCTACTACCTAATCTAATGACACTTAGTGCTTCATTAACTAATCAAAGGAATAAATACAAGTTTAAAATCCACCGGCTCCACCTCCGCCACCTCCTCCCATAGATGCATAGAAGAATATAAATTCGACCCTTCGATAAAATTCTAACATTCCATAAGTAACATAGAATAAAATATACAAAGGCTGTAATAACCAACCACCAATACAAATTAAGACGCATATTGTGTAAACAGTGTTAGTTTTAATTCTATATCCGTTTTCATCATATATTTCAGCATTAATTCTAGCTTCTTCTTCTAATACACGTTTATCCTTTAGCCTATTTTCTTTTATTTCATCATCATCAGGAATAGGTTGTTCCATATAGCATTTAATAATTTCATATGGTAACCCAAAGCAAGCAAAAAATACTAGACTTCCTATAAACGCCAAAAAAGCTAAAATTGCAGAAAAAAAGTACCAACAGCATTTCCCACAGCAACCACTATTTTCTATCCTTTCTACATGCTCTGCTATGATAAAAATAAATATAATTGTTATATGTATTATAAATACAATACATCATGCCAGGACACCCTTTAAAATTATATGCAGCAAAATGATGTTCTGTATATTCACTTAGGCAAAGCCAACAAAATTGATAGTCACAATGAGCACATGTCATGTGATTACAGCCATCGCTTTTTTCTATTATTATTCTGCATCTAGGGCATTGTTTATAAATTTCTTTATCTTTATTTAAGTCTAGGAGTTCGTTCATTAGGAAGTTCTCGTACTAAATTAATTGAATAATAAGAAAAGACAATTTTTTTTATTTATTAATTAAATTACTGAAGTACAACTATCCTGGCCATGCGACCCAATATTCTTACATTGTCCACAAAATCTGTGTCCGTTTGTACAAGCCAAATTTGTTATTTCATTAGTTAAATACTCTACAACACTATTACAATCAGGAAAAGGACAAAAACTTATATTTCTATTTTTCATTTCATTTTCAATGAGAAGTTCTCTTTCAAATTTTAAGTATATATCAAAATCATGCTCTGAAATATATAGCCTTATTTCTTCTTTACTATAAAATTTGTTACAAGCTCCATATAAGCATCTTATATTTTTAATCTATATATAAATAATATATTTAATTAACTAAAACTAATAAAAATATTACTTACATTTTTACTATATATGTTCGTTAAAAAATGTCTTGTTATACATGCATTACAAAATTTATGTGTACAAATGCTTCTTATATATTTTAATTCGTTGACTTGATTATCAAAACATACTCTACAAATTAAAGGATCTTCAAATTCCTCTATGATCTTATCAGGTATCTTTACTTTTGCTGTTAATAATTTCTTTAAATATGGTCTTTCTGTTTTTTGTTTTAAATTACTATTGTTAAGTTCTATTTCGATCCCTTCAGGGTAAAGCATTTCTCTTTGTGAGTTATCGTTATTTGGATTCATGTTGAGGTTTATAGCGGAAAAGTCTCTATTGATATTGTTATTGTTATTGTTGTTATTGTTATTGTTGTTGATGTTGCTTGATTCGAGTGTAGTATCATCATAATCGATTGAAAAGTGTTCTGATGGTTTTTCTAAACATATTCCACAAATTTTACTATCTAACTTCGACGGATAAAAATTATGATTATATTTATTCGTTTCTATATCTTTAAGCATAATATCAACTGCATGTTGTATCGAAGTAAATTTATATATTTTATTTGCAAAAATAATTTGTTCAGGTGTAAAAGCTATAGTTTTAGTTATAATTATATAGTTATAATAAATTAAGTTAATATAATTGATTATTACCAAATTGAGAGAGCATAAAGCTTATTTCATTTTCTAACTTTAATTTAGCATCAATTATTTGCTGTTGTTCTGGTGTTACATCTTTTATTAAAGACTTTGTCTTTCTTAAGAATTTATTTCCTAAGCAAAATTCATTCATCATTTTTGATTTGAAGAGAATTAATAATTTAATAATTGAATTAATAATGGAAAAAATGATATAATGGTATTTTAATTATAACATTATAATTATATTATTGTTTAAATGAATGCATACAAAACATAATATTACTTTAGATAATTTAGATAATGAGAAGGATTTGTAATATAATATTAAATATAGCTAATAAATATTATATTATTATATATTGATATACTACATATAGAAACACAGCCCAAATAAAACACATAAATCACTTAAATACATTTTTTAATTATATAGTATTAACATATTAATATAAATAACATACTACTTATTACATAAATATATATAATTATATAAAATTATTATAATAATCAATAAACAATATTAAAAATTGAAATAAGTTAAATTTAATAAGACAAAATTATTTATGATGAATTAGATTCATCGTGATGAATTAAGTTGTTTTAAAATTCATCGGCTTCGTTAACGGGGACTTTTTGGTTCATTTTTGGTCCTCCAGCAGGTTTAGCAACAATGATCTAAAATTAATAAAAATATTACTTGATCAACTCTAAGAATGGTTAATACGGCCTCAATGCAAAATTTGAGGGCCCATTTTTTGCTTTCTAAATGGTCGAAGACTCCTAATTCAAAAGCGTTTTTAACTTCACCATTCTATTAATAATATAAATATTTGTGTTAGAATTAATATTTACCACAACATCAATTCCGACTTTTGAGTCTTTATGGTTACCAGAGAATAAGTTAGCCATAATTTCGTTAGTGTTTAATCCAGCGTTTTCGGCTAAGGTTCTTGGAACAACTTCGAAGGCTTCTCCGAATTTAGCAATTGAGTATTGATCTAATCCAGTGCAAGTTTTAGCGAAGTCTTTTAGTTGAGATGATAAGAACTAAATAGTTGATTAAGAAGAAATAATACCATTTCAGTTGCACCAGCCCCTGGGATGAATAATGAGTCTTTACATAAAGATCTATAAGAGTTAACTCCTCCTTCAATAACTTTTTCAATATTATCTAAAAGATTGTTAGTAGATCCTCTTAAAAGGATGGTAGCTAATTTATTTTCTTCTGATTTTCTTTCAACAATAATACATTTATTGGATCCGACTTCATCAGTGTAGATTCTGTCAGCATGTCCCATTTCTTCTGCTGTTGGGGCTCCCTAAAGAAAAAATAAGTTAATGCTTATAAAAATTATGCTTACAAGTCTGACTAACATAGTAGCTCCGATCGACTTGGCGATTCTTCTTAATTCGAATTTACTCATGATTCTAACACACATAATTTTATAATGATCAAGATAATGAATAGCGTTATTAGAAACACTTCCTCCAACGATAACGCATTTTACTCCAGAGTCGACGATATTTTGAACGATTTTTTCCATGTTTTCTTCTTCTGATCTATTGTAATTCATCAAGTCTGCAGAATTCTTGAATAAAATTGTATCTTTAGTTTCTGAATTTGTAGCATCTAAAGGACAATTATATACAGCAACTTTACAAGCCTAAATAATTAATAAAGATTAAATCATCAACAAATTAAACAAATATAAGCAAACAATTATAAATAAACTTAATTATTACATCAACTTTAGTAATGCAACCTTCAGTAAGTCTGACAATTACTAATCCTTGAATAACGGTTGAGTCAGCTAAGCTTCCTCCTAGCATTTTGCATACTCTAACATTGTCAATATTGAAATTGGATGGGGTAGAAGGGACAACTCTGATACAAGCATCAGCAATAAGAGGAGCGAGTACACTTTCTTCTCCGTGTAATAGCTTAGTTCCAACTACTGGGGTTAAGAATTTTGTAACTTCTTCGACTGATTTAACATTTTCACATTTTACAGTTGGGAGGGTATCCATTAATTCAAGTGCTTTTTTAGCGGCTTTTTCATAACCGAGTAATATATCAGCTGGGTGTAATCCAGAAGTAATTAAATTTTGAGCACATGTGAGGAGTTCTCCGGCGAAAGTAACCTTAAAAGTTAGTTATATATTATCTTACAACAAAGTTGGTATTATCTCCTTGTTCTTCATTTTGCATTCTAATAGCATGGACAATCAATCTTGCAGCAGGATGGTTAACATCAAGTTCTCTCATCATAACTCCTGAATCTTTAGTTAAGATAAGTTTATCTAAGTGATTGATGATGAATTTATTCATTCCGTTTGGGCCAAGGGAAGTTCTGGTCATTTGCATAACTTCTGAGATAGCTTCAATGTTTCTTATAATTGATTCTTCGACTCCTGTATACATTTTTGAGCCCTTTATAAGAGATTAAAAACTATATTTTTACTTCTTTGAGTAATGAGGTAAATCCTTGATTTTGGAACATACTAGACATATTTAAATATTAATAAAATTTAAATACATTTATTAAATTATTATTTGTTATTTTTTAAATATAATTATTAATATGTAATAACTAATAGGTGTTATGTTATAAGTTTTACTTATTAATAATATGAGGGGATTGGGGATTGGGGATTGGGGATTGGGCAATCCCCAATCCCCAATCCCCAATCCCCAATTATATAACAAATATATTACTGAAAGCAAAAATTAATAAAATTATTCAATATAAGAACTATAATCAAATTTATAATCTAATTTATAATTAAGTTAATATAAGTTAATAATAATATTAATATTATTTATGAATTTAATTATATAATTCAGTCTTTAATTTCTTTAACCTTATCCTAATTTAACATTTTCTAATAAATAGTTAGCTGCAATATCCTCGTCTTTATCACAAGAAATATATGCTTCAACAGCATCTTTTTGAGAAAATCCTAACTCCATTAACCTCTTTATCTCTTCTTTTTCTTTATCACTAAAAACAGTAGGCTTAATTTGGGTATTTTGAGTGTTTCCGGTATTGTTAGTGTTTCCAGTGCTATTAGATGTACCTTCATTTTTATTTAATTTACTTAGTAAATATTGAGCCGCTACTTCTTCATTTTTATCACACGCTAGATAAACTTCAATTACTTCTTTTTCTGGAAATCCTAATTGAACTATTCTTTTTATTCCTTCATTATCCTTTTCGGTTAAAACAGTATTATTAGTATTTGTATTAGCATTATTGTTTGTATTAATGTTTGAGTTAGTGTTTGTATTATTATTGTTGTTGTTAGTATTTTCGTTATTATTAATATTTCCACTATTATCCTTATTTTCTTCGTCTCCTTTGCCTTGCTTATTAACATAATTCATATAATTATCAAAGACCACCTTATCTTGATCAGTCGTTGGAACATTAAACATATCAACAAAAGTTTCATAATTACTCTCTATTAGTTGTTCAATATTGGGAAACCTCATAACTAGCGATTCTAAAACCTCGCTTAGTTTAGTAATATCATTTTTGCATATTATTTTTGCGATACTAGCTACATCTTTAAGATTCTCTTCAGTCTTATCCTCTCCTCCTTGTTCTTCATCATCCTGCTTTACATTTGAGTCTCCGGTTAAAAGGTCAAGCGCCATTGTTAAGTTCCCTTTACAAATTGTTAAGGCTTCTTCAGCTTCTTTTCCAGTGAATCCCATTTCGGCTAACTCTTTCAGTTTAATCTTAAACATTTCTTGGGTATTAGTATTGTTAATGTTATTAGTATTGATATTAGGGTTAGTAGTGTTAGTGTTATTAGTATTGATATTAGGGTTATTATTGCTAGGGTTGTTGATAGGGTTGTTATTGCTTATGTTTTTATTAATATTTCGGTTATTGTCAGGGATTTCTTCTTCCTTTTTTGACTCTTCTACATTTTGGGATCCATCTCCTATACTTGCCCAAAGGATCAAACTATTATCGACAATACCATAGTCGTTTAGTGACTTGTCATCCTCTAAAACAGTTCCATTAAAGACTAATTTTATTCCTTCTAATTTTGCCTTAGTAAAACATGTAATTAATTCCTTTAATTCTAATACTTTACATTCAGGTCCTGAAATTCCAACTTCGAATATTTTATTGGTTAAGTTCTTTATTCTGAGTTTCATTATAATTACCTTTTGTAATAATTAATAATTAATTAAAATAACCTTATAAAGATTACATAATTTAATAATTAACTCCCAATTTAAATATATAATATAACAATACTTACTTAAATAAAATTATTCAATAATAAATATTGATTTTCTTTATATTTTCATAATATATACTCATCATTTTAAATTTATTTTTGCAATTGTGATAGTTTTTTAGTTAATATTTATTTAAATATTAAGGAAATTAACTTTATTTATCAAGTTTCCATTATTATTAGGAATCAATGATGAAATACATTATTACTTTATATTATATTGATTTTGATAGTGCTATTTTAATAATTATTAAATTATATATAACTTATACTTAATATATGATGCTTAAAATTAATGCTATTTATCTATTTTTACTAACTAATTATGTTATGTGGTTTTATAATAATAATATTTAAGTAATAAATAAAGCATTTTCTATAATTATAATCTATTAATAAAATATGATATTTCTATTTCTATTTCTATTAAATTATAATGTTAATTATACAAACATTAAATAATTCAATTATTATATAAGAATACTTTTCTAGTTAAGTTTTGTTTTATTTAACCATCCTTGAGCATTTTCTTTATGTTCTTTTGATATATCCTCGATTTCTAAAGCTTTATTAAAATCTTCTGATGCTTGTTTAAAGTTCTCATTGTAAAAGTTAGAAATACCTCTATGATAAAACACCTCATAAGTATTAGGTTTAAGTTTTTCGGCTTCGTTTAAATCATTAATTGCTTCTGAATATAACCCATTTTTTATAAATGAAACAGCACGATAAAATCTTCCATAATAACTATTACTATTTTTTTCTAATATTCTTCCACATTCTTCAATTGCAGCATTATAGTTTTCTGTCATATAACTAAATATTACTGAGTGATATCGATCAATTTCATCAATTTCCATATTAATAAATTAAATTAATAATTTTAAATATATATTATATTGATTACTAATACTAAAATAAATGATAAAAATTAATATTAATTAATTTAAACAATTATATATTATATTTCTGATATAACTTTTCTATATTCCAACTTACTTATTTATTCTATACTATAATTTGGGGATTGGGGATTGGGGATTGGGGATTGGGGATTGGGCCCAATCCCCAATCCCCAATCCCCAATCCCCATTTTTA
>Ga0100378_1003787_pt1 | contig 14367 bp, 19 predicted proteins | sample CryGeymeta201502_FD_81535 | JGI IMG/M metagenome (GOLD analysis project Ga0100378, IMG submission 81535) | Groundwater microbial communities from Crystal Geyser aquifers in Utah, USA - Crystal Geyser metaG 2015-02 | ecosystem: Environmental > Aquatic > Deep subsurface > Groundwater | place: USA...
ACATGCTTAATATTCAAACTGCGAATGGCTTGTTTGTTTTCGTTCTAACTGGCAAAGCCTATTCCTTCGATTTTGTCACCTTTGGTCACCTCAACAATCATCAAATTTTTCAATTCCAGCAACATTTTCAAAAGCTCATCTTTCCTGAAAAGATTTAATTTTCGGGTCAGTTTAGAAATCTTTTTGAAATGATCAGTCAAATATTGATCGAGTTATTCCTATGGAACCTATTTGAAGTGTGCTAACTGGTGTTGTTTTGGTTTTCTGGGGGATGAATGCTTCGACATTGATTTTTTAGATCTATCCACTTCAGGTTGCTGTTTTTGTGATATTTTTGTTTTCTTTGTTTTTTTCTTTCTCGGTGATTCATCCTAAGATTATTAATCCGAAGTAACAAACTTTTTTTGTTTCTTAGTGTCAATTTTGCTATGGACAGTGAGTTTCATAATATCCGATAGGTTATCTGATTATTCTTTTTATATTTTTTTGTTGAGATAATTCATAGGAGAAGGTTGGTCTATTCCTTCGAAGGTCTGTGGTTTTGGTTATTCTTACTTTTGTGCTTTATAATTTTATTCATCCAAGATATTTTCAATTAGAAGCTGCTACTGTTCAATCTTTGTATAAGGCTATCTCTCAATACCCTCCATAATTTCAAATTAATCTAGAATCTTTTTGACCTTTTTTTTCTCCTTCTACTCGTTAACCGTCGGCGCTATTCTTTTGGCATCTATTGCTGCCTTCTTCTTGATGTACATCATGTACTATACTGGAGACATGTCGATGCCCAGTTTCTTTAGGTCTGTTTCTGTGAGTGAAGGTTGTCCTTCTTCAGGCTTATTCTTTTCAGATTTGGTCTCAGAGAAGCGAACAAACTGATTGGAAATTTATGATGACTAGCGATCAGCTTTAAGGGAAGACGCATTGGGAGGGATGCTTGATTAGACACTCTATTTGACAGTTTCTTCTTTTTATTTGGCTTTTGCATTTTACAGCTCCATAGCTTGCTTGTCCTTTTCGATCTGTTCCTGTAGCTATTAGATCCGAGCATTGAGATTTTATTAGCTGCCAAGTTTGCTCTTGAACTCCTTAACTAAGAAGTTGTCCTGTTGAGTGAATTATTCAGGTCGGTTGAAAGCGAAGAGTTGGAGCTCAAACTATTACCTCATTTTCTTTTTGTGCTACTCGCGAAAAGGAACTATCTTTGATTTTCTGGGATCAGGAAGATCAACGATAGTTGAACGAAGAGATTGTAGTTCTTCTGGTTTGATCACCGATTTTTATTTCTGTAGTTTCTATAGCTAGAGCTGTTTCTCGACATGCTACATTTTTTGAGCAACCAGCCTTAATTTTCTATTTTTCTCCTCTCTCTCTCTTTGCCTCTCGAGCTCTTTTTATACCGAGAAAGAAGCTTATATTTGTTTTTTGATTTATACTCTATGAGCAGCTTATTGTAGTTTTCTGTTCTCTTCAGCTGTGACAGTCTCAGTATATAATGATTTTTCTCTTCGAAGTTTCTTTAGAAGGTTGACCTTAGCTGCATCTCTCATTTCACTTTCAAGCTTGACCTTTTGTTCGAGTGAGTATGTTTCTAACTTTTATCTTTCCCTCTGAACTACAGCCTTCATTTACTACTCGATCTATCTCTGTCGCTATTTTTATCGATTCAGCTGTTCCTGTTCGACTTTAAACCTTTCTTGTTGTTCTATCTATTAAAACAGTTTTTCTTGTTCTTATTTTCTCTTTGCTGTTTCAAACTATTTTTAAAGTTTTTCCTCTTCTCTCTTCTTTTATCTTTCCATCTTGTTAATTTGTTAGCGATGAAGCAGTTCTTCATGAACTTCCCTCAGCCATTTCATCTGCATCTCTTTCTTTAAATCCATCTCTAGTTCAGTCAATTTTTAAGATTTGTGAGTTGTCGGATCTGAGTAGCCAAATATTTCTTCCTTACCTAGTTCATGTGCCAACAAATCTTTTCCCTATGTCCATTTCGATTTTTATTGTTTGAGGTTGAGAAGGGTTTATTTGTCTAGTTTATCTTTGATTATTCTTTGCATTTGTTCTCTTTCTTCCTCTTTCTGTTTCTCAATTTGCTTTCTGATCGTTTCGTGGTCCTCGATTTCTTTTAAAACTGATTTTCTCAAAGTAACCATAGCTTATTCATTGTGCTGCATCATGCTTTTTCCCATGCGACTTGAAGTTACCCGTCTCTTGATGAAGCCTTAATCGTGAGGAGCTGAATGCTCAAGCTGCTCCAAAATTTTATGAAGCTATTCGGCTCCTTCCTGTCCATTGATCAGTTTTCTTTCGCTCAGTCTATCATTTAGTTTGACTGAGCTGAAAGTTCTTCTTTGTTTGTTGTCTTTTTCCAGTATCTGAAGCTCCTTCTCTCTGAGCATGGATTCAAATTCCGTGGGCTTGGCTTAAAGTTATGATTGTTGTTTCTTCAAAGGAGAAGTTTTCAAAAAACTGAGGGAAATGCTTTTATTCATCGGAGCAGATTTTTGAGTTTCAGAGGGTTCGATAGTTGCGAATTTATTGGAATTGATCAATGGAGCAGGTTAACCAAATTTCATTTCTTTAATTCTTTTCATTTTTTATCCTTTGATCAGAAAATCTCTAAACTTTCCTTCCCTCAACTAATTGAGCGACCTTGATCTTTTAGTCGCTTTTGAGCTTGATTTCAATCTTGACTCATCAACAAAATCGATAGGTGCTTCATACGCCTCCTCTTTGCTCTTTTTCAACAAATTCAAGTGAGGTCTAGTAACCAAAATTTTGTTGTGGACGCTCTTGGTCTGGTATGCTCTTTCGATATCTTTGATCCTTTCTTCTTTGACTGATAGCTTTCTCTGAACATAGTCTGCTCTTTCATGAGCCAAAAATTAAAGAGCCCTGACATATTATGTTCTTTCTTCAAGGCTAAACTTAAATAGCTCAGTGTACTAATTTTATCCATTTTGAGTTTCAGTGTATGGTCTCATGATGAAGGGATCTTGTTTGTAACTGAAGGTGACTTTGGAGGAAAGGAAGGATTGTCCTATAAAATCGGTATCGTTGAGTATTTTCAGAAGATAGTCATTACCCTGAAAGAAAAAGGCGATATGATCGTCTCCATAGGGATTTGGGTTGATATTGAGCAGATATTATTTCCACTGTTTGATCTGTTCAATCACGAGAACAGTCAACTTACGATAATGCCCAATTTCAAGATTGAATTTTAACATGGCATCTTTCTAATTTTATTGAAATATCGACTCCTGAATATCATCAAATCTACCAGACATCTCTGCAAGGATTTGATATTGGATTATCGGGCGTTGAGGGTCTTCATGATGAAGTTGTAGTGGCACTGTTTGGTCCTCAGGAGTTACATTTCTCGAATGAGGCTGTCCTATATCCTTTCTTCTGATGCTGTGACAAGTTGACCCAAGAAGAAGTATCCATAAAATTCAGGTATTTTTTCGTGTATGTAGCTTGCATGCAATCTTTTGAGGAGGTTTTGTATACGAATGTTATTTCTGAATAGAGGACAATTAACTATGCGACATGGTGATTGAAGAGCTAGTTTTCAAGATGCTCTTTTTTGGTGGGGAAGGAGCCATCTCTGATGATTTGGGTGCTGTTGCGACCCAATGTGAAGTACTATCGATGTTAGCTCATATATTGCAACTCATTATAAAAGATAGCAAAATCAATGGTAGAGCTCATATCTCTATCTCCTGGGCTAACCAATATTTTTTTTAGATATCTAGAGGACAGGAATCATCAGACAAAGTAGTATAATCTAATTTAAATCATTAGTAGTCTAATCCTGTTCGTATTAACTTATCATACAGAAAATTCGCCATGAGCAGACCTAAAGTATTCTTCGAGATCTCCATCGATGGCAACATCGAGGGAAAGGTTGTCTTCGAACTCTTCGGTGACATCGTCCCCAAAACTGCATAAAACTTCAGAGCATTGTGCACTGGAGAAAAAGGAAAAAGCTTCAAAGCTATCGCTTTTGATAAAGTCAAAAAGCACGGCTATGCTCAAGCTGGTAAGGGATTTACCTCTATTTATGGAGAAAAGTTCGACGACGAGAACTTCCAAGTGAAGCATGCTGAGCCCTATGTGCTGAGCATGGTCAACAATGGACCTAACACTAACGGAGCTGAGTTCAGGATCCTCTTCCAGGCTTAACAGGAATACGACGGCAAGAACGTGGCTTTCGGAATCGCAGTTGAGGGGAAGGATGTTCTGGATAAAGTTCACAATTTGGCAGGCAGTGCGAGTGGAGACCCTGTCAAGAAGGCAACCATTGCTAACTGCGGGCAGTGCTGAGTGATCAATCTGAAACATTCTTTAAGATATTTTCTCTATTTGTGCTACTCATAGCAGCTCAAACTATTATTAAACATGGAGGCTTCATTTTGTGAAAATGACTGACAACCAACAAAACATCATTTCAGAACTTAACTCTTTTTATATATGTAAAAATGAGATGATTGAGTAATATTGTGAGCTTATGGTTGAGGGGTCTCTTATAAAGGTGAATATTAATCGGAACCCAAAATATCTTATTCAAAAAGATTTAAATGGGAAGAACTAAAGTTTGGTTCGACGTCTCCATCGGAGGAAGCCCTGCTGGAAGAATCACCTTCGAGCTCTACAACGACATTGTCCCCAAGACCGCTGAGAACTTCAGAGCTCTCTGTACCGGTGAGAAGGGATTCGGATACAAGGGATCAGGATTCCACCGTATCATCAACAACTTCATGGCCCAGGGTGGAGATTTCACCGCTGGCAACGGTACTGGAGGAAAGTCCATCTACGGCAACAAATTCGAGGATGAGAACTTCAAGGAAAAGCACACAGTCCCTTACCTCCTGTCTATGGCCAACGCTGGTCCAGGAACCAACGGATCCCAATTCTTCATCACCTTCGTCCCCTGCCCCTGGCTTGACGGAAAGCACGTCGTCTTCGGAAAGGTCATTGAAGGGCAAAACGTTGTTGATGCTCTTCACAAGAAGGGATCAGGCCAAGGACAACCCACCGCCAAGTGCGTCATCTCCGACTGTGGACAATGCTGATGATTGTGAGCCTTCAAACAACCCTATTATTTCCTATTGAATCATACTATTTTCCCTATCAAACAAGATTCACTGGCATCGTTCTGGCATAAACAAAAAAGGAGGTAAAAAAATCAAAGTTAATTGTAGTCTCGTCGACGTTTGGTCATGCAGGCCCGACCTGGATTCAGGAAGTAGTCCTCAGCATACTTGCATGCGCTTTTTGATTTGTTTTCTGGTTTCTTCAAGGATCCAAAACTGAAGTTTTATCCTCGATTCATTGAGGGCTCACATTCGCTGTCCTTAGAAAGCAAGATAGTATCACTGGCTCCCGAAAAAACGCTAATTTGCTTCGGTGAGTAGTTGAGTCCATACTTACCATCTTTGTTGATCATTTCCCTCAATTTTTTGTATTCATCCTCACTGGATTTCCTTGATTGTTCAAGGTGCTCCAATCTTTGTTTGAGAAACTTTGTTTCTTCAAGAGACTCACTATACAGTTTCTGAAGGTTGCTGAAATATTTCTCTTTGGCCTTGATTTTATCCAGCTTCTACTGTTAGTATTTGATTTATTTTTACTCGATGAGACCCATGAAAAAATTTATCTTTTTCTCCGCCTCCTGAAGGGAATTAACCAACTCTTATCTTGACTCATCTTCCCTACTTTTTCTTAAATACTGCCACCATCCCCGACTATCCTCGCAGTTCTCATTTTGCAAAACACTAGTGACCATGGTCTCAGGTTTGCTTGTTTGCGATTAGACAGGATGTACTACAATATTTTCCTCAAGCCGAAATTATGAGATGGCAATTGGTTGATTTTTATGATGAGCGTGTTAGGGATTATGAGCTGGTTTTAGAGGATGATAGTCGTAATTGTGACCCATGGTGAGGGAGATCATTTGTTTATTTTTGCTTCTTTTGCTGGTGTGGTCATCTCTGGATGTAGGGTAGTGGTTGTGTGAGGTTGTGAGTGTATTTTTTCTTCTTCTGCTGATGAGCAGATCCAGCTTATATGGTCGTTACTGCTCCATTGGTTATATTTGAATTCAAATCATATCAATAATGTTTAATATACAATTTTAGCATAGATAGTAAGGATATTTTCAAATCATTGGCGAGGGTAGCATCTTCCGTTGGTCCAATTGTATCCGTTCTGACAACTGGAGCATACCTATCTACTGTAGTCGAAGGATAGGCAAAATGGATCAATCATTTAGCAAATGTTTCGGGAGGACAAATAAGTACCAGGGTAGCATTCAACACAGGTGCTACCTCTCCATGAAAAACAGAAACGATTTTGATTGCGAATGTCAGTGGATTGAGCAGGAGACCAGACGCACTGGTTGTTGACCATTTTGTAGCCTGGGAAGCAAGTGTAACATTGATTGTTGGAGTAGAACACAGAAAGGATCTAAGGCTGACATAGTCCGAGATTCAGTTAATAGCCTGGGTTGCAACTGTAGCATACACCTGTGCTCAGATCATAGGAGCCGCATTCTGCTGGAATAGCGATACATTGGTTGTTCCTGAGGAAGTACCGATGGGCACATTTGAGGCAAGTGTTTTGTTCGTAACAGAGACAATTTTTGTCAATGTTTATGGTGGCTGAAGTTGAGGAGGAAGTTGAAGGACGGACTGTGGTAATCGTTGAGCGAGTGTCAGTGGTGCGGCTGGGAGTGCTTGAGGATGAGCCTGATGATTGAGATGTTTGCGAAGTTTGGGATGTTTGGGATCCAATTGTTTGACCATCGATTCTGGTGGCCTGGTTGAAAGTAGTGCTAGAAATGGTAGTTTGTTGATTGCTCTGTCCTGTTTGATGAAAGCTTGAACTTGAGCTGGCTGAGCTTTGTTGTTGTCCTTGCTCTCTCTGGATTTTATAGTAATCGGATAGCTTTCTTTGAATTTATGTGGGATTGGTGAGAATGTAGAAGTATTGCTGCTGGCTGAAGAAGACAAAGAGAAGCGAGTAGGGCACCAATGGGTTGGTGTATATGCCAGCCAATCTACTGGTTAAATAATTAGAGCTTGTTGTTTCAAGATATTTAAGGTAAAGACTCACATAGGCCTGCCCTGCGATAGTTTATGATACTCGGTTGTATTGTGTCCCTTGGTAGGTCATAATTTGTTAGTTTGATGATGAAGAGCTTGTTGTTAAGGATTGACTGCTCTGTTGGGTCTGCTGGGATGTCTGCTGAGATTGGGTTGTTTGAGTGCTCGACTGAGTCTGAATTGTAGTTGTTTATGCTGTTTGTTGTGGCTCTCTGATTACAGTTTGTAAATTGTTTTGTGAATTCTGTGCTTGTTGATTGTTCTGGCTCTGACTGTTTTGAGCTTGCTGAGTCTGTTGCGAATTATAATTAGTAGTTGCTTGAGTTGTGACAGTTTGTGAAGGTCTTGTGTTCTGGGTACTTTGAGTACTCTGACTTTGAGCAACAGTTGTTATTTTACCTCGATATTGGAAGAAATATTGACCACCTTGAATAACAGTTGAAAAGTATATGACAATGCTGCTGTCAGACCCCAGGCGATACCAGACTTCCACGAACCTGATGTCAGAAGTAGAAATGCCTTGTTGTGTGAAAATATTGCCGATGAGACTCATGCCTTCCGAGATGTATGGAAGGTATTGGCTATGAGTCGAACTGTTGAGATTAGTAACTTGCGTGTACCGGTGAAATCAATGAGTTTGGGTGAGCTAAAGAGACTGCCTTGAGAAGATGAGCTCAACTGTTGTGAAGAAGAAAATGAGGTACCTGAAGTAGATGTAGATGATGTTGAAGATCCTGAGGAACTTGAAGAACTCGAAGAGGGTGTTGTTGGCTATTGCTGAGAAGGTACTTGCTGAGCAGGAGTCAAAGTTTGAAAGCCACTCTGAGTATTTTGATTAGCTTGAGTAGCTTGAGTGGTCTGAGTGGTCACTTTGGTGGCAGGTGTAAGGTTGTTGTTTGACTGTGAAGATGAGCTGCTTTGGGAAGACTGAGCGGACTGAGAGTGATCGATGCTGTTTTGGCTGTTGTTGACTTGGGGAATTCTGACTAAACCTGAGGTGGAAGAAAATTGACTGCTTTGTTGATTCGATATGGTTTGTTGGGTTGTCTGTCCACCTTGTGTGGTCTGAGTGCTTGTTGTAGTTTGGCTACTGGAGCTTTCTTTGCTGATACTGATGACCTTGATTTAATTGCTGAAATAGTTATACACCACCAGAGCCTTGATAAGTTCATTGCTGCCATCATTGAAACCGAACTGATAATAGGGGAAATCTCTCTCGATCCTCACCACTCTGCTGTCAGCTCCCAGCATGGTATAGTTCTGCTGAAGAAGATATTGAGCAATGTCTCTAATGTAGACATCTTGGGTGACGGCCTCCATGCTCAGAGCAACAAAAGAAGGAGGATTGAGGCTGAGGTAGGTACTGTTGTTGAGAGCAAATTGTTTGGACTGAAGGGATTGAGTGATAACGAACTGGTAGTAGAGATCTTTGCTAGTGAGTGAGGGCAGAGGGTCGATACGGTAAGTGATTCTGTAGTAGATAAATGGCCCTTATTGTTTGGTCTATGCTTGAAGGATGTTAGACAATTTGAGTGAAATTTGAAGGGTAATAAGATAGGAGATCAAGCTAGTGATCTATGTACTTTGCTGTAGGTTGGCTAAAGAAGTGTAGTTTGTGCTTCTGGAGATGGAGTCTGTAGTCAGAGAGCCACCTGACTGGGAAGACGAAGTAGATGAGGATTGACTGTTCTGAGAGGAAGTAGAAGTATTTCTGGTTGTAGTTGTCAAGGTGGCTCCGTTACTAGTTTGAGAGGTTGTTGTAGTGCTGCTATTCTGGCTGATAGTAGGTTGGCTGTTCTGAGTTTGTGTAACCTGTGTCATTTGACTCTGCATGGTGATATTACCCGAAAGGATCCTATCCTGCAAGTAGTCATACTGCACAAAGAATTAATAGCTCTTCTATCCGTTTTGATAAATAATTCTATAGTAGGGCGGTTGCTGAGCAATGGTCAGTATGGAGGGATGGGTACCAAGCAAATTGCTATAGGTGCTGACGATGATATTGTTGATCTTGTGCAGCCAGAGATCGTCCATGATGGCCAGAGAATTGATTGTTTTTAGAGAAATGGGAGCAGAAGGTGCTGAGTAGTTGCTGTCGATCAGACGATAGGAATTGGGGCCCATATATTGGATGTAGACTAACTGAATCAGGTCAAAAGCTATCAACTGGTATTTGAGTCTATACAGCAACACTGGATCCTATTTAAATTAGACGCCTATCAACTTAAACTGATTTAAGTTAGTTTTGACAACCTGAGCCAAAAAGTTGGTCAAGTCTTTTACCCTGGCATCATTTTAGTAGTTAGCAATTATGCTGTAGCCGTCAGCTGTGGTCTGATACTGCACCCATGTTGTTGTGCTCTGTTGCTGTGTAGTTTGTCGACTGCTGAGGTCGTAAGTGAGGAGCTATATTTGCATGTTGGACAGATGCAGACGTAGCCTGATGACCAGACCGCTGGAATAATAGAATTGGTAGTTTATGGCTGTGTTGTTGGACTCACGTCGAATGCGAAGAGGTGTCCCTAATTGCTGAATGTTTTGTGTCAGAAGGGAGTGGATCTCGTCGATGTTGGGGTCAGTCATGACGTCAGCTGGGCAGTCAATGCACTGCAGACATATTTTACATGCTGTTTGTTGCTGAGTGAGGATCATTAGAGTCATGGTTAGGAGGACAAAAATGAGGATGGAAACTCTCATGATTCTTCTATGGAAAATAATCTATAGTTATTTGGTTTAAACAATAGAATTTAAGAATTTCCAGTTATAAGAAAATACTGATGGGCAACCAGGCAGCACCCTCACAAAGCTAGGAATCCGCCATCGGAATGGTGGGAAAAACGGAGGTCGAGTTCCAACAGACAGACTTCATAAAGGAAATATAGACCAGCATCGAGGATTAATATACCCTTCTCTCTCCCTGTTTAGAGCAAAACTAGTTCTACGAACTACGAAAGGCCATCCACAAGATATCCACCATGACTAGAGCAGTCTACATCGTCAACAAGTACAAGATACGCTCTCAGTAGCGAGTGCTCTTCGAGAAGCAGATCCACAAGCTTAAAAAAATAGATCACTTCGCAATTCCAAAGATCTATGAGCTGTTCAAAAATGATCATAGGTTCTATGTGGTAATCGAGTATCGACAAGGCGAGTCCTTGGCTAACGTCCTAGAAAGGCAGCATTATTTTGATTAGGCTGCAGCTGCCGGCATTATGTGGCAGCTGTTGGGATTACTTAATCATTGTCACAATAGTGGCATCATCCACACCGACCTCAAACTGACCAGCATCAAGTTCAACTCAAAAAAGCAGGAGACGATCAGAGTATAGGATTTCAGCATTTCCAAAATATTCAGAATAGAGGAAGTCATAGAGCAGAGCATAGGCAGGGCTGTGCTGACTGCTCCATAAAATGTGACAAATAATGTTTCCTCTAAATCGGACATATGGAGTTGTGGGGTTATTTTGTATATTTTGCTATCAGGAGAGCCTCCAATTTTGGCACATTCTAAAGAAAAAATGGTCAAAAAATTTAAGTCATGTAAAGATCATACTATTTTTAGTCTTTTTAAGGTTCAGATAGAAAAGGTTTAAGTATGTTTCTGAGGAGGGGAAGGAAATGATCAGAAAAATGCTGAGACTTAATCCCAATGAGAGGCCCACTGCTGATGAGCTGATGGAGAGTCCTTGGTTCCAAAGATTGGTCAGAGCTGTCCCACTTCCTGGAAACAGTCTCAACCGCTGCTTCAAAGAGCTGTACTACTACAACGTATCTTATCAGTTATTCAGTGCCAATCTCGACTACAGGAAGCAACTTGGATCTTCTTCGTAAACGCTTTGGTATCTTTTGACGAGAAGCAGCAGATAATGGAGGTATTCATGAAGATCGACCAGGGCAGCAAGGGAGAACTCGATGAGGACGATATCGTAGAGGGGTTCATTGAAGTTTTAGGAGAAGGCAACTATTAGCTGGCCCAACAGTCAGCTCAATAGGTGATGCACCGTTTAAGGAAGAAAAAAATAACCTTTTCCTAATTTTTGACGTACTGCACCAATCGTTTTTTCCTCATCAGAGACAACAATATCAAAAAGATCTTTGAGATATTTGACTCTGATGGTTCTGGCTAGATTGAAATTACAGAGTTGAGAGACACATTAGGCAACAGCAAGGAGATAAAGTAATAAGTGTGGATGCAGCTGATGCAAGAGGTCGATGCCAATTCTGACGGCAAAATATCATACTAGGAATTCAATGACATGATCCGGCATTTCAACTACGCTGACAAGCTGAGCAGGAACAGTCTAAAAAACATATTCCACATCGATTGATCTGTATACTTATGTCTTTGTTTGTTTGATGGCTAGTAGTTGGGATCCTATGTAATTATTTTTGATATTTTAAACTTATAAAATCAAAAAATGGAGCTTTCGATGTCTGTTATCTAAAGTGGCATCAGGTCGGATTTCCTCAACTCGTCCAACTATAAATCCACCCTCTAGTTCGCCAGCAAAAGAACATAAAATTTCCTCAAATATTGCAAGATTATCCAGCGATACTACATCCATCTCCAAACTATGACGAAAACGGTCAAGGAAAAAGTCAAGTCGAGCTAAAATAGTATTTTGCAGACTAGTGGTATTTTCAAACAATTCATGCTAAGGTTCATGGGTGTCATTGATGAGGTCTCCACCTTCAAAATACAGTTCTACGAGTAGTTAGAAGAAGTAGAGGAGGATCCTGTCAAAAAACCTACCTATGAACTGCTAGCCAAGGCTTCACAGTATCAGGCTGCACAGACTAGCTACAAAGATGTCTACCTGAAACTGATGCAGGTCGAAAAAAAATTAGAGTAGACTCATCTACTACTGAAGAAAGAAACCAGAGATGCAGTGAACTACTTCGACACTAAGCATACCAGTCACCGATGTGGGCAGCTGGAAGAGCTAATCAAAGATAGAGAGACTCTTCAGAAAGAAGGAAACAGCTTATTGGATCAGATCTATAAAAACACAGAAGACTTTGAAAGGGAGCTTATGTTTTACAGGCAAAAAATGTTAAGCGGAAAGTACAAGGTGCATCAGAAATTTCACTAAATGTCACATGGCACTAAATAATGTCTGGTATCAACCATCCTTTCGTTGATCAGTGAGGTCAACGATCAGGAGGCATACTTCATAAAGATACAACGCGAATCGATGAAAGAAAGCACTCTTTTGCACAAGTACAAAGGAAGACATGGAGGCCATGTGGCGACTACAGACCAGACTACTCTCACTGAAATCATAATGCAGGCTACAAGGGAGTATCAGATGATCATTGATGATTTGGTCTAGCTCATCAGTGTGATATCAGAATCCATGGTGCTAATTGGTAACAACACTGGAGAGACGCACCAAAGCGGTAAGACTGTCATTGAGGAATTAAATAAACTATACGACAATGAGTAAAATCCCACACCTGAAATCATTGAAACTTTAGACCTTTTTTACTTCTTCTGCCAAAAGTTGGCAGATATACCCACCAATTTGCACATATTGCAAGTGAACTTGGGTAGGTTGAGACAGAACATTAGCAAACATTCAGAAATAACTCTTTCTTTGGTCCGATGTGGAACACTGGGCAAGTCGAGAGGAGAAGGTAAGGGTATGGACGAGATCGGTCATCTTTTCGAGCAGCTGAGCTACGATTATATCAACGATATAATCCAGAAGGTGATCAGGGTATTTGAGGTCACTCTCGGCAACATAAAAAATCATTTCAATGCCAAAATGTACACGAAAAGGAAGAAAAATGTTCAGGACTCGATGGAGATTTCGCATGTGGAAGAGATGAACAACGTGGTGGAGAAAAGGCCGTCGAAGAAGGAAATGTGGATCTGGAAAGACTTCAGGAACAGCTAAAAATATCACAGGATTAGTGAGGCCAGCTAAAAAGTCAAAGAGGTCCAAAAAGATATCAAGAACTTTGCTAGTCTCAAAGCTGACGGAGGGAAGGAAATCCAGAAATTCAATTGCAGTGTCAAAAGTAAGAAAGATCTCAAAGGAATACTAACCATCATGGAAAAAGTGCTACACTTCACAGCCATTAGTGGTGCCGCCATCATCATACCATACGACTATGTAGAGGAGGTCAAAGCATAAGTAAATATTTTCTAGAAGGAGCTCGTGGTGAAAACCAGCATGGGAAGCATTAGTTTTATGCATTTTCCCTAAATCTCAAGAGCAGAAGTCCTGATTCAGCAGCAAATTTAGACACAAGCCAACAATCAGCCAACAGTTCAGAAAAAATCAGTGTAAATAACTCCTGAATAAATGGAGTTCATTGCAAACCGCCGTCAAAATATTGAGGCATAGCGAGTGCCAATTGATGGTATGAAACTGAAAGGGGAAGCTGTCCTGGAGAATACAACCATTGATACGGTCTATGACGTGATATACTCAGATAAACCTTTCAAATTCAGAGGAAAGGAGTAAGTTTGTTTTATGGCCTATGTTCTGAAGAAGGGAGGAGGCTCCAACTACAAAACTACACCTTACGATCCTCCAGGTCCCAAATTTTACAGCCTATAAGAAGACAAAACTTTCATAAACACTCCTCTGTTCTCAGAAAGGAGCAATTCCTACGAAATTCCTTTGCCTCCAATTCCTTTCATGCCAAAAATAGCTCAGAGTGTCGAGCAGTGTAAACTATTTTGGCTTAGCAACAGTGAGTTAGACTACACTTTCCGTGTAGATTCTAAGGCTCCAATGGGAGACACTTTTTACCTGATGTTCGTGCATAGGATTGTCCAAAAGGAGAAGAATGTTCACATTTCTGTGTATTTCAACTACACCTTTGTGAAGGACACCTCGATGAAAGGAATGATCAGTTCGAAATCAGAAGAGGAGGCAGGTAACAATGTGACAATTTTTATCAATGAGACCAAGAAGGTGATGAAGATATTCGGTGGTGGAGGTGGTACCTAGGCTGCAGCTGAGGCAGCAAAATAGGTAGAAGGGGGTGTTGAGGAAGAGTAGGATGAGACTAAAGTAGCAAGTAAAGGAAAGGTAGCTAAGCTATAGAACCAGAACAAGATTCTGATAGGAGTCTTAGTAGCAGTTATAATAGTGAACATCATCCTGAAATTCTTCTGAATGATTATCAATAGTTGCTACTCAATCTAAAATAAATCATCCCTACCTATAATTATCTTTTTCATATATCCTTGAACATATTTTAATTTTGATAGCCTATCATTATTTCACTGTTTGTCTGTTATATA
>Ga0100378_1003789_pt1 | contig 14357 bp, 15 predicted proteins | sample CryGeymeta201502_FD_81535 | JGI IMG/M metagenome (GOLD analysis project Ga0100378, IMG submission 81535) | Groundwater microbial communities from Crystal Geyser aquifers in Utah, USA - Crystal Geyser metaG 2015-02 | ecosystem: Environmental > Aquatic > Deep subsurface > Groundwater | place: USA...
GTCTCAGTAACAAACACTGCAAGTGTTTGAGGGAGTGATTCGGGTAGCACGTCAACCTCGGGCACAGCTTCTGGCTGTGGACGATTATCGTTTGAAGGAACTATGGAAATAGGTACATCTGTTACTGCATCTTCCTGGTCAAGCACGTTCGGAACGGACTGAGGCGTATCCGCGAGCGTTTCGTTGAGTGCTTCGACTTCTGCAACAACACTGTCATACCGACGCATAAATGCATCATAGTGTTCTTGGATGTCACCCTGAGACACGTGCTCAGCCTGGTTCTGATGATCCGCTTGAAGCTGTGCCTCTGCTTGACGCAGCATCGTTTGCAACACCTCATATGCTTCCGTGAGCTGTTCGAGATATTCTTCTAGGCGGGCGGTATCTATCTCTCCGGCTGCTGCCGGGGTTAAAAATTCAGATTCACAGGAACGCGCATCAGAGAATGTTTCCAGGAGATGCTGCCGAAGCTGAGCCAATCCACTCGCATCAAAATTTACATATTGGTCATACTCTCTGGTCGCCGCTTCAGGAGTCTGCTCTACATCAATGTCCCGCCACTCCTCAGGGTATAATTCGACTGTTGGCCTGGCGGGGGTGGGCCCTGCCTCTGTCACAGTCAGCCTAGTGCCACCGCTCGCTCGTGACTGCGTGTGTCGCTCGTGACTTCGTTGTGAAGGGTGTCCCATACCTATTATTCTACCTTACTGGAGGCAATACTGGAGGTGGGGGTGGGGGTGGTTTTCGGTAACGCTCAGCGATTTCCGCTTCGATCACCGCTCGTGACCGACCATACCGAATGTAACTCTCGGCGATCAATCGAGTGCCTTTGGTCCGATCGCTTGTGGGAGGCGGCATCGCTGCCACACTGAACGCTGGGGTCGGAGTACCGTTGGCAAGTACACGCATCACCGCATTATAATTTGGGGTGTTCATAATATCACTTGCTGTAAAGGCTGGCGCAAACTGTGGTTCCAGCGCCACCGCGTCTTCGTTACCAACCCGAAATGCTGCCATTGACCCGACGTTACCAAACACAGCGTCACGAATGACTGGGTCTAACTGTGCGATGAACTGATGCGCTACGGTAAGTCCGAGTTTGTACTTTCGGGCCTCTGACAAAATGGACGCAATCGATGGCGTCGAAATATTTTGAAATTCATCAATGTGTAAGAAAAATGGTGGGAAACTCATCGTCGGATCGTCCACACGTGATAACGCAGCCATCAAGATCTTCCCCACGAAGATCATGCCGATAAGGTTGGCATTGATCTCCCCCAAACGACCTTTCGAGAGATTTACGAGCAAGATCTTCCGCTCATCCATGAGCTGTCGAAAATTGAACGCACTGTGTTGTTGCCCGATGATCGGACGAATGTAGTCGTTAGCGGTGAGTGGATCAATTTTTGACACAATGTACGGTACGATATTCTCAAGCGACGCTTCTCCACCAGCCTTTCCAGCAATTTCACGCCAAAACTGGACGACCGTTGGATTCGTTGCCTTTTCGAGTTTCTTCCGCCGAAACGAAGCGTCTGCCATCACTCGTGAAATATCCATGAGCGTATTACCACTCTCGGGATCCTCCATCACGAGCATCGTCGCGTTTCGGAAATACTGCTCAAACATCGGACCCATACTCTCAGGATTGGCACCATAGAGCTTTTGAAAGATCGACAACAGTTCATTTACAATGAAGGTTTTTTGCTCCGGCTTGCTCGGATCATACTCGAGCATGTTAAGTCCAATCGAACTATCGAGGTAGGACGGGTCGAAGTAAATCACGTCCTGCTCACGTTCAGGTGGAATCGCTCCCATCACATCCTGGATATCAGTCCCATGGGGATCAATCATACACACCCCGGCTCCAGCTCGGATATCCTGCACAATAAGATTTTGCAAAAATACCGACTTACCCGTTCCAGTCTGTCCAATCACATAGAAGTGACGCATACGGTCTTTTTCAGTGAGGAAAATCTGCCGCTCACTGCCTTGGTGTCGATTGATACCAAGCAGTGTACCGGAGATGGGCATCTCCGTCGGCGCAGGAGCTGTTCGTGAGTGTGATTGCTTAAACTGCGGCGCTGCACTCGTTCCCTCACCCGGAAAATGAATTAATGTAGAAAGCTCAGTAAGTGACAGCGGGAGAATATACTTACTAGACAATTCCCGAAAGGAGAAGGCTTTTTCAGCTAGCTTCAGCGCATCGCCACGTGGGCGTACAAGTTTAATTTGGTTACTATCTACTGTATCGAATTGATTAAAGGTTGATTCAATTTCGGTCAAAATCTGGCCGGCTCGCTCAGGTGTTTTGGCAGACGCAACCACTCTGACGTTCACTTCAAAAATTGGAGCTGTGATCTTCGCTTTAAATAATTCCAGCGCCGCCGTATCCACGACCGGTGGTGGTTCTGGCGATTCGGCTTTTTTCTTACTCGCAAATAACAAATCCGACACGGTGGCGAGCGCATCACCAACAAAGGTACTCCTCGCAATCGCCTCTCGCGGTTTCATTCCCTTTTCAACCTGTTTAATAATTTCTTCATACTGTTTGCGGTACTCTGTTCGAGGATATCTGATCACGAACTGGACCGCCGCCCCGCCGCCCTCACGTTCAATCTTGGAAAATGCATTCAAGACGACTGCCAGCGGGTCGGACGTGAAAGTTGTAGATACCTTAAGCGGATATATGGGATGTTTCGCGAGCGACATCTCAGCTACCAAGGTAGCCCCGCCATCGACGTAAATATTGTAGTCATGGGACTGCACAGTTAGCACTGCATGGGGAAAAAGCGAGAGGGTTTGTTTTTCAAACAGCGTAGTAAATTCGTTTGGCACTGCAACATAGAAAATAATATCGTCACTATTATCAGCTACCGCGATCTCAATAACGAAATGATTACCTGCTTTCTGTGATCCGATTGTACGAAGCCCCGTGAACAACTGCTCCATCGTCCCCACCAAATCAGCCAGCACGGGAGTTGCAGTCTTTGTCGTCATCGCCGGGATCGCGACCTCATAGAGCGTCATATGGAGCACGTGCCACGGGGGCACGCCCTCCTTTAAATCCTGCACATTGGTACCAGTACGAATGGACTCAATCAACCGACGATGGACCTCATCAATAATGTACGCATTATCGGTACGTGCGAGTACTTCAAGGGCATTCTTAATCCCCTTTTCCTTAGCCACCACCAATATCTCTTCCACTGGATCAAGGGCGGTTTTCACCAGTTCCGACGCTGCCACTAGGTCTACGGCCGGCATCTGATGCTGCGGATCTAGAATTGAGCGCGGGGTAAAACTGGTATATTCATGCAGCTCTTGCTTGGCAAGTGTTTCAACATCTGCCTGATCTATTTCGGGGGTTCGGGATAGCAGCTCTCGCTCTCGCGCCGCAATCTGTTCACGGAGAAATGCAATTTCCTCTTCAGGGGTCGAAAACCGCTTCGGGAGTCCTTCAGGCATACCACCATAGTACCGCGGAGGTACCTCGGCTTATCAGCACTATCCACTGTTTACGTGTGTCGGGTGGTTTCACCGCTTCACTAAAATTGCTCGCTTGTACGTACCGAGATGCTCAAGTGCAGTACCGGTTCCTTTTGCAACACAGAAGAGGGCCTGGTCCGCCACCTTCGCTTTCACACCTGTTCGGCGTTTAATGAGTTCAGGAAAATTGCGCAGCTGTGAGGTACCGCCAGTCATAATAATGCCCCCATCGATAATGTCCGCGGCGAGCTCGGGGGGGGTATGTTGAAACACCTCTTTAATCGCACTCACCATCTCACGGAGTTCGCGCCCAATCGCGCGCACCACTTCATTACTGCGAATCTCTGTCGTCCGCGGTAAACCTGACAACAAATCAATACCTTTAATATCCATCACAAGCTCTTCCTCGAGCGGCAGGGCTGAACCAACCGTAATCTTAATATCTTCAGCAGTCTTCTCTCCGATCGCGAGGTTACGGCTTTTCTTTACATAATCAATAATGGCTGCATCAATCCGATTCCCAGCGCACTTTACTGAATTAGCCGCTACGATCCCACCGAGCGAGATCACCGCCACATCGATCGTTCCGCCACCAATATCAACGATCATGTGCCCCTGCGGCTCATAAATCGGTACACCCGCTCCGATCGCCGCGAGAATCGGCTCCTTCACCACGTAGGCATTTTTTGCTCCAGCCTTGATGGCCGCCTCGATCACCGCTCGACGCTCAGTCGAGGTCACCCCAGCCGGCACCGATACCATCACATCTGGTCGAAATAAGCTATACCGACTAAGCGCCTTCCGAAAAAAGTAACGGAGCATTGCCTCCGTCACCCGGTAGTCAGCGATCACGCCGTCTTTCATCGGCCGATACGCGCGGATACTCTCAGGCGTACGGCCGATCATGAGTTTTGCCTCAGTACCAACCGCCAGCACCTTATCATCATCTGAGATAGCCACCACGGACGGCTCATTGAGCACAATGCCCTGTCCTGGTACAAACACAAGAATATTGGTGGTACCCAAATCGATACCGAGCTTCGGACTCATGTGAGAAAACATAGGTACATGTATAGTACCGCTTTTCCACAATTCCACAATGACAGACACTATAGCATATATGCTATAGTGTCTGTCATATGCAACACATTGGACACCGTATCGCTGACATCCGTGAGACCCAAGGTATGACCCAGGCTGCCCTCGCCAAAAAAATTAAAACCACCCAAAGCGCCATCGCGCGGATGGAGTCAGGTCGGCAAAACATTAGTGCTGATATGCTCAAGCGCATCAGCCATGCACTTGGTAAAAATCTGGTGACGCTCTCGCCTGGTACCATGAATGTACAAATTGATGGCGGGCACAAACTCTCGGGCACAATCGAAACAAACACCTCCAAAAATGGTGCAGTTGGCCTTCTTTGTGCTTCGCTCCTCAATCGGGGCATAACAACCCTCAAACGGATGCCACGGATCGAGGAAGTGCACCGTATCATAGAAGTACTCGAGAGTATTGGTATGAAAATTGAGTGGCGTAACAGTGACGTCATCATCACCCCACCAGTACAATTTGATCTCACCGCCATCAATACAGATGCCGCTAAACGCACCAGAAGCATCGTCATGTTCATTGGCCCCCTCATCCATCACCTCACACAATTCTCACTCCCACAATCTGGTGGCTGCAAACTTGGAAGCCGTACGGTGAGACCACACTTCTACGCCCTTGAAAATTTTGGCGTCAACATCAAAACCACTGCAGACACCTTCGAAATCAAGCGTAAAAGAATACGGCCTGCTGACATCATTCTCTATGAATCGGGTGACACCGTAACCGAAAATACCTTATTCGCAGCCGCTCGTACGCCAGGAGTCACCACCATTAAGTACGCGAGCGCCAACTACATGGTACAAGAAATCTGCACCTTCTTGATTGCGCTTGGGGTCAAGATTGAAGGTGTCGGCACAACCACCCTGATTGTTCATGGTCTTCCGGACATTAACCAAAACATCACCTATACCCTCGCGGAGGACCCGACCGATAGCATGTTTTTCTTAGCCGCTGCCTTGGTTACGAAATCACAGATCACCATTACACGCTGCCCCATTGAGTTCTTAGAGCTTGAGCTACTCGTACTCGAAAAAATGGGCGCTCGATTCAACATCTCAAAACCATATCTTGGGCACAATGGACAGGTAAAATTAGTGGATATCACCACCCATCCTGCCCCGCTCTCCGCTCCACCAGAAAAAATTCACGCTCGCCCATACCCAGCTATTAATGCGGATAATCTCCCCTTTTTCGCTGTCATTGCCACACAAGCCGCTGGTCAGACCCTGATTCATGATTGGATGTATGAAAAACGAGCCATTTACTTCACGGAGCTTGACCGCCTCGGAGCTGAGACAGTGCTCGCCGATCCACACCGTATATATATCACTGGCCCCACCCCGCTCCGCGCCGCCGAGCTCGTCTGTCCCCCAGCCCTTCGGCCAGCAACCATCCTCCTTATCGCCATGCTTGGAGCATCTGGCCAATCTGTCCTCCGCAATATTTACAGCATCAACCGGGGCTACGAGAAACTCGTCGAACGACTCTCATCACTCGGAGCATCCGTCGCCTACGTTGATGAATTCTAGCGTACAACACAGCGTGCGGTAATTTGTTACAATGAGTACCATGTATGTGGTTTCCGTCATCCCCTTTGTCCGTGTTACCCAGATTGAAACCCTAAGTTATTTCGCTGGAACGGCCTTCGTACCTGGTAGTATCATCACCATTACCATCAGGAACAAGCAAGTCCAAGGGCTCGTCACAGCCTGTGACCCTGCACAACACGCAAAGAGTTCGGTAAAGTCAGCGCACTTTACCCTCCGTAAATTACCCGAGCAGGTAGACGTGACCGTCCTCCCAGAAACGATTATTGCCACCGCCACTAAATTAACCGAACTATACCCCGCGAGTATGGGATCGATTCTGTATCAATTGATCCCGCCTCCAGTACGAAACGGCACAAAACCCTACCCACGCTCCGATTCATATATTACCCATACTCCGGCAGACACACACGTGCTCACCGCCACCTATGACGATCGCTTACGTCACTACCAAAGCCATATCCGCGAACAATTTGCCCACCGTGGATCGGTCGTCTTAGTAGTGCCAACCACTGCTGCAATTGCAGATTTTGCGACCACTCTGGGACATGGTATCGAAGAGCGCGTGATCTGTTTGTCAGGAAATAATACTGGTCGAGCACAAGCTACAGCACTTGAACGCTTCACTGACGTATCAATGGCCCGACTCATTATTACTACCCCGAGCTATGCCTACCTTGATCGCGTTGATATCACCAGCATCATCGTCGAGGAGGCCGCGAGTGGTCACTACAAAACTCGCACCAAGCCCTATCTCGATCACCGGGTTGCACTCAAAACATACGCCTCAATTGGTGGACGCCAACTCCTCTTTGCCGATACCGTCCCCCTCGTCGAACACGAATACCAACGTCGAGCGGATGTGTTCAACACCGCCGATAGTGAGGTCAAACGGATCGCCCTGCCAGGCAAACTAACCATTATCAATCAGGCCGATAAACCAAGCATTGAAGCTCCCTTTCAACTCTACGCCACTAAAACTGTCTCAAGAATCCGCCGGATCCTTGAGGGGCGAGGTCGCGTCTTCTTGTTTGGAGCCCGGCGCGGCCTCGCCCCGGTCGTGGTCTGTGTCGACTGTGGACACATTTTCCGTTGCCCCGATTCTCACACCCCCTACTCCCTCCTCCGCACCAACCACCACGGCACAGAAGCTCGTTGGTTTGTCTCTACTACCTCAGGTCGGCGCGTCCGGGCAGCCGACACCTGCCCACAGTGTGGCTCTTGGCGACTCCGCGAACGCGGGATCGGTATCCAGCACGCGTATGACGAATGGCGGTCAATTATGCCTGAATACCCCACTATCCTTTTTGATACCACTACTGCCTCTACACAAAAACGCGCACAGCAACTCATCGACGAATTTTACGCCACTGATGCAGCCGTGCTCGTTGGCACCACCATGGCGCTTCCCTATCTCACCAAACCCGTCACGAGCAGTGTCGTAGTCTCCTATGATGCGACCCGCACTATCCCCAGCTGGCGAGCAGACGAAGCAACCTTTCGTCTGCTGCTTCGACTCCGTGAACAGAGTGATACTGATGTTCTCGTCCAAACCCGAACTGAGCCAGACAGCATTCTAGAATATGCCGCCAGTGGCTCACTTGAGCGATTTTATGATGATGAACTCACACTTCGTGAACAGCTTTCCTATCCACCCTTCCGAACCCTCATGCTCCTCACGTGGGTAGTATCGAAGCATACCGCCGCCCTTGAAACACTACTCCAAGCCGAACTCTCCACCTGCACACCGCGCTTCTACCCCAATCCACACAACAGTGGCCCGCGCGAACTGCGTCATTGTCTCTGTAAACTTTCCGCCGGGGATCAGCTCGCGCGCGCCCTCACCGTTGCGAGACGTCTCCCTCCCTATGTCAAAATTGAAATGAATCCTGACCGCATCGTGTAGTTGACAGATGGTCAAAAATCCTGATGATACTGGCAAGTTGATCTTTAGAGGGACACCATCGATGCTACTCGAACTTGCCTACGCCCAACCCTGGGCGACGAAGTCATTCTTGGTAGCGCTTGGCTTGGTACCACTCATGGTTGGTATCCCAGTACTTTCTCAACTTGGCTTACCGAGCCACCTGACACTCATCGCCTGGGGTACCGGTTGCCTGCTGTTCCTCCTCCAAACCGCCAGTTTGTCGGGTGTATCTCCGCAAGGATGGCTCGTCTTTGGAGTGATGATCGGCATCGGATACTTGATCGGCGGACCGATGAACCTACTCTCCGGACAAGCTGCTTTAGAAGCCCCGAACCCTGGTATTGCCCAAGCCATTACCTCAGTGAGTCCACTCTTGACCATGGTGGTGTTCTTGCTACTGCAACATGTCTGGCCGCATCTCCGATGCGAACCACTCAGCCATCTCAACATCGCTGGAGTGATCCTCCTCATCGTCGGCGTCGGGCTCATACTCCATAAATAATAAAGCCCTTCGTGATTCAGACGCGCCCCTTGCATGAGTGGCGCGTCTTTACATTCATACAAACAATACGTATAATCTAGCCAATTACTTATGGCAAAACTTGTCCCAGAAAATCATCCCGCCCTCCATACCATCGCTGAGGAAATTACCCCAGAAGAATTCGCAAGTGGTGTTGTTACGAAACTCCTCAAGGACCTTCGCCAAGCGATCAAAACCTACAAAGTCGACGGGTATACGGCGGTCGCCATCGCCGCACCTCAGATTGGCGTGAGTAAGCGGATGTTTTTAATTGAGGATCAAAGTGGTAAAGAGCCAGACCGCCTCCCCACTATCGTCGCCATCAACCCTCGCTTTACCAAAGTCTCAAAGAAGACCCACGTCGTGGGTGAAGGCTGCCTTTCTGTCCCTGATCTCTACGGGGTCGTGAAGCGTCACACCAATGTCACCTTAGAAGCCCTCGATGAGCATGGTCAGCACTTCACCCGTGGCGCTGGTGGCCTCTTAGCCCAGATCATGCAACACGAATACGACCACCTCGACGGCATCCTCTTCACCGACCGTGCCGAACAAATCTGGGACAAAGACAAGGTCCCGAAAACCCAATCCCGCGAAGCGGCGTAAATTATGAAGTGGGCTTTTTTTGGAACCCCAGAACTCTCAGTCTTGGCCCTTGAAGAAATGGCAAGCTTGAACTGCAGGCCCGACATTGTTGTATGTAACCCCGATACTCCTGTTGGCCGCAAACAACTCATTACTCCCCCGCCGACAAAAGTCTGGGCTGAAACCAATGGTATAGCAGTATTCCAGCCAGCGAGTCTAAAACACGAAACTGAACTCACTCCACTGACCAAGGAAGACTGGGATTTTTTTGTGGTTTTTGCCTACGGTAAAATCATGCCGGAGTGGCTCATCAACCTTCCAAAATACGGCACAATTAATGCCCACCCCTCGCTCCTTCCCAAACTCCGTGGTGCGAGCCCGATTCGGAGCACCCTCCTCCACGACCTCTCAGCCGCTGGGGTCACGATCATTGAGATGGATGCCGAACTTGACCACGGACCGATCCTGACACAGCTACCCGTCACCCTTGAAACACCGATCCCTGGTCGAGATCTCGATACCATGCTCGCTCGAATATGTGGCGACCTCCTTGTGCACGTCATGCAAGAAATCATGGCCAAAAAAGTTACTCCTCGCGCACAACCACACGAAGACGCCACTTTCTGTACCAAGATTACGAAGGATATGGCTGAACTCGCGATTGATCCTCACCAACTCCCAACGGGCGACGAAGCGCTCACGGTATATAAGAAAATCTGTGCCTTCGACGGCTGGCCTGAAGCATTTTTCATCCATCAAAACCAACGCGTCAAAATTAAACGTGCTACCCTTACTCCAACAGGTACACTTGAAATCACCCACGTCACCCCAGAAGGAAAATCTGAAATAGCGTTTACTCAGTATCTTTCTGTTCTAGCAGCCCGTGAAGTATAACGATCCGAGTGTGCGCCACTTCGCGCAATGTTCGTGCAAACGCAGCCGTAAAATCTTGATCCATTTTGGATCGTAAGTAACTCTCTACCTCTTCAAGGTACATACCACTCAGCCGATCGAGTAGATCCATATCTGGCACCGCCAATTCAACCTCAGTGACAAGGTCGTTATGGGCAACTTTATTATCAAGTTCATCCAAAAATGATAGCCATTGTTCTAATTCCTCTTGAATGACTTCCTGCTTTACCTTTCCTGCTTCCGGGGCAGCCTCCATGCCTATATGGATTTACGTAACATCTCCTTCCCGGCGCGAGCCCCCTTCTTAAAGAGGGTCTCACCCTTTTTCTTCGTACGACGCAATTCCTTATCAAGTTCATTGCGTACCTCATCAAGCGCTTGCTCGAGGGATTCGAGTGTAGCTTCTGCTCGGTAGAGCGAGCCGTCCACCGTAAGGTTTGCTTCTACTCGATAGACTGCGCCCGCCTTCTTCGGAGCGACTTTTTCAAATTCAATTTCACACAACACTGTTGCATCATCACGCCAATATTTAGCGAGCGCAGGGTATTTAAGTTCAATCAATGCTTCAGCGGGATGTGTGTCGGGCAAATTATTTCGTTTGTAGGTGAATTGCATAGTATATGTAACATTAGTCTACTAACCGAACCGAACAAATTTTTCGTGAGTGTTGGTGCCCACTCACGAGGCGCACCTGCGAAGTAGTTACTCCGTAATGTGCAGCAATCATAACTATGACCGCTTGATTGGCCAGATTCCGCTCGGCCGGTGCTTTAGTTTCGATCTCAAACCGATCTTCCCCTATCTGTCGTATCACGTCACGCCTCCGTCCGGCATACACCGTGACACGAACGTAAATGCTTTTATCCTTCACAGGCGACGCACGTGTCACCACCCATATGCACACGTGGCCGGGCTGGCGCAGTCGCCTCTGCTTTATGTTCTCGAATGTAGTCGATAATGTCACTTGATTCGTACATTTCTACCCCATTTTTTTCATCCACCAAATACGGCACCATGCGCTTGCCACCGCGCGCAATCAATTCTTCTGCGAGTGACTCATCGTCACTAATATCCTTCAGATCAAGCGGCACACCAAGATTATCGGCCATCTGGAGGACACGCTGACAAAACGGACAGGACGGCTTGTAGTAGAGGGTAAACATAGAAATAATCTTAATACCAATAACTCCTACAGTATACTACGAATCAACCGTTGCGTCCTTTCAGTTGTGCCCCACCGAGCCATGGTATAAGTTGAATAATTTATACTTTTAGGTACAATGGTCGCTACGTGTCGCAACTCGATACGGGTACACATACCATCTTCCGCGGTAGCTCAGTGGTAGAGCAGGTCGCTGTTAACGACTTGGTCGTAGGTTCGAATCCTACCCGCGGAGCACGTTTGGTCCTATTAGAACCAGCAAAAACCACCCTTATTTTTAAGGGTGTTTTTGATGGTAAAAAGTTATAAGTTGTTTAATAGGTGTAAAGCAACAGAATTACTTATAATTCATATCTGGTCACTCGTTATAATAGTGGTATACTGAAAGTATATGAATACATCGTTCGCACACCATTTTTACTTCTTGGTACTAGTAGCTATACTAGTACTTTTATTACCTGTTTTAACTGCACTCGCTCAACAAACTGAATCAGAAGCAAACCTTGACGCTAGTGCTTCAGCTAGCTCTTCACTACAAACAAAGGTTGACGCTGGCAATGCTTTGAATTCTATTTCAGACGCCGTAGTAACTGATTCAGCTGATACAGATGAATACGGAGATTCTTATAATGAAATGCCTCCTAGAGATATTGATAAACCATCCTTGACGCCTGGTGAAGATGGTTACATTCCGAACATTAGAGAAGGAGGACAAACAGTAGAAGCGGGAAATGTCCCAGAAACACAGCAACAACAGAATGATGATAACGATGGTGACGGCTGGGCCGATGAAGCAATCACTGCCACTGGTGACTTAACACCCATTTACCCTCCAAGACCAAGAGGAGGTATACTAGTAACAGACAATGACTCAGATGCTGCTGCTATAAAAGGGACATCAAAAACTACTGTTTGGTCGGTGGAAGAAGGTGCAGCGAGTATGGCAGGTGGAGGTGCTGGAAAAGTAACCTTTAAAAGTAGACTACGTGAAGCTGGACTATCAGAAGGAGCCGCCACAGAATTTCTTGCTAAGTTAGATCGTATCAAAATTGATGTTATTCTTGATGAAGAAATCAATGAAGTAGACGGTTCAACAAGTCAATGGAGTTTACACAACATCACAATTTCGGCCGATGATTTAAAAGACTGGACGGACACTGACAGAAAATCGTACCAAGCGCTTAAACAGGCATTCAAAAAAGAAAGCCCTGAATACGCTAGTCTGCTATTGGTTGAACATATGCTTGAAGACGATCGTGTCGAATCAATCATCAGCAATGAGACATCACTCAATATACAGTATCGAGCAAAAATCAAATTGTTTGGTATTATTCCTTTAGAAGATACTGTAGTGGCCACCCTGCAACTTCCTGGTGTTGATGATGTGGTATGGGATATGCGTATAGCAGTTGATTGGCCTTGGTATGCACGCTTCTTAAGTACAAAAGAATCGGCTGACACTATTGATGAAACAGTTCTGTCAGTAGCTAAGAAAGCTAAATTTAAGGCAGGTAAAGCCTTAGCTGAAACTGTTAAGTGATTCTCTTAAAACAATCTTTACAGGTGATGTTATGTTATATGGTATAAATCCGTGAAGACAAGGTTTATACGACCAAAGTGGTCGATTTAAGCCACTTCTTGCACTTCACCTGTTTTAATAAGCTCTTTCAAATAACACAGGTTTCTCCACGTATTTTGCATATATTCCTTATCTGAAAGAATGGATATAAGTGGGTGATGGTGCGGGAGCCCCTTTGGTCCTATTAGAACTAGCAAAAAACAACCTTATTTTAATGGGTGATTTTAGGTGTGAAAGTTATAAGTGGTTTTGTTGGGTGGGGCTAACAAGACAACTTATACAAATGGAGTACAATAGTAAGTATGGAACACAACCACTCGCATTTAAAGATTCATAATGCTTCAGGTTCGATGGGACACTCGGTCAAAGATTTTTATCCTCTACTCGGCATCCTTGCGCTTGTTGGTGCATTGACCACAGTTGGTGTATTAGTTTTTGCACAAGATGTGATGTTTGCTTTTATGGGATACTTTTTCTTAGTGTTTGGGGCTCTGAAAGTTGCAAGAATAAATGGCTTTGTTGAAGCCTATCAAATGTACGATGTGTTAGCCAAGCGAAGTAAAGCATATGCCTACCTCTATCCATTTCTGGAACTTGGTTTTGGCGCAGCCTATCTCTTGACTTGGCAGGTTGAAATCGTGTCGGCAGTTGTGGCACCAATAATGCTCATTGGGGCGTATGGTGTATATCTAAGGCTACGAGAACGAGAAGAGATACCGTGTGCGTGCTTAGGCACGGTGTTCAAAGTACCGATGACGTGGGTTACACTCGGAGAAGATTTATTAATGGCAGGTATGGCGGTGATGATTTTGCTAGAATCATAGTATGAAGATTTTGGCAGGAACAATTTTGGCACTCTTTCTCGGAATAATGTTCGTGAGCTTGTTTCATATGTCAGGTGGAATGGATATGTCACACAGTATGAGTGATTGTCCGTTTATAGCAGACCAAGAAGTTATCTGCGCAATGAATTTAGGTGAGCACATTAGTGCCTGGAAGTCAGTCTTTTTTAATCTTATTCTTTCCGCGTTTACACTCCTGCTGTCTATTGGGGTGGTACTTTTGATTGTTTCCAGCGCACCCCACCTGCTAAAAAAGCCGATACTCTATCAAATTCCAATTCGCTGGTCATACATACAGCATAAAACCTACACCTATACAGTCCGTTCTCTGCAAGAACTGTTTTCAAACGGCATTCTTCATCCTAAACTTTTTTAGTGTATAAATTTCTATTTTATTAAAATTAACCTAAATTATAATGAACAATCAAACAATTTTAGTTGCCATTATTACTCTCCTTATTGGTGGCATTGTAGGCTACACACTTAATGCACAAACAAATAATCACTGGGGCTCAGGAATGATGTCACAGGATTCACGCACAAATGGAATGATGGGTATGCCCCGTACGCCAGACGGCCCAATGATGAGTAATAATGATGGCGGAATGGGTATGGGCAGTATGAATGGAATGGACCATATGATGAATATGATGGTTTCAAGTGAGCGCGAGTTTATCGAGGGAATGA
>Ga0100378_1003794_pt1 | contig 14340 bp, 25 predicted proteins | sample CryGeymeta201502_FD_81535 | JGI IMG/M metagenome (GOLD analysis project Ga0100378, IMG submission 81535) | Groundwater microbial communities from Crystal Geyser aquifers in Utah, USA - Crystal Geyser metaG 2015-02 | ecosystem: Environmental > Aquatic > Deep subsurface > Groundwater | place: USA...
GACTGTATGTTGGGATGTGGGATCATACTAGATAGAGATGTAGTTGGAGCAAGAAACATCTTTATAAAAAATGTGGCTCAACGCTAGGAGCCTTTCTGAAATTTCAGAATTTAAACAAGCGGAATATTGGTATTTGAAAGTTTTCGATATTCTCAAACATAGATTTCTCTAATTGTTCATATGAAATTCCTGCACTTCTACCATACTCTTCATATATCCGTTGCATATTATTAATTTTTCCTATCTGATTAGATACGAAAAATTAATTCACTTTTTATTTGAAGCTTTTTCAATACATACTTGGTACCACCAATCGTCAACTCTTCTATTGTTCGATAATTCACGATATACTTTGAAACCATCCTTCTTTAAATTGTCAATATCTTTATATGACATTAAATCATCACACAAAGCATGTTTCAAACCATAAAGTGTTGATTTAAGAATTTTTTGACGACATTCAATTTCTCTTACACTCAATCCTTCATTTTTATATTTATTTGAGATTTTTTCTGCATCATTAGCATTCATGAGGAACTTGATGATAACGATGAGGAAGTGCCTTCATATTCAATTTTTTTATGCTTTCTTCTACGACGTTTCTTCTTTTTCTTTTTACCTTCTGGTAAAGATGGGGTTTGAAGAAGACGTTGCTGAATTCTTCTAATAAGAAGAGTTGCTGCATAGCCACCGACAGCAGTGGCAAAGACGATTCCAACTCGTCTAAACATATAATTCATTATTTGATTTTTCAACCATTCCATTCTTATAATTCAACAACATCTTTTGAAATCAAATGATATGAACAATATTTTGATAGAGCAATAATAGATGTTTGACACCGTTCATTGCCCTATGTGGTTTATCTTCTGGCGGTATATTATTGACCTGAGCAATATGATCCTTTGAGAATGGAATTTTCATAGGATCTATATTTTCTTCATCTCTGAGTGTTAGAGCAAAGTTCATGGAAGGAAAATCAAGCCAATGATATGGTAATTTCATATCTCGTTGTCTCTCTTCATCAATTAATTCAAAGAAGAATGCACGATCGAAACTACAATTTTGAGCGATAAATTTGGAATTCCATCTATTTATTCCATTCTTTATAAACCATGCCTCAACTTCTTCTTGCACCACACCGATGTAAACTCCTTTATCTTGTAATTCTTGAAAAGTAAAACCGTTGCATTTCAACGCACCTTCTTGTGCTCTGCGAAACTGCATTCGATTAATTCTTACTATTCTTTGGTATTCATCAACAACACTCTTTGTGGTCAAATTATAAATGATCATAGCAATTTCTAATACATTGTGGATTTTTGGATCCAAACCTGATGTCTCAGTATCAACAAATATTAAGTACATATCGATCTCTAAATTGTTAGAGTATTACTTTAAACACATTTTAGAGAGAAACTAATATGACTCATTTCGATACAACATACTATGTGCCATGTTTTGACTTTTTACGTTCAACAACGTATATGATTGGTCAGTTTCAAATCGATATCCCCGTAGATGCAACCTTTCAAGTCGATGATTATACTTTTACGCGAAATATTGACGTTAAAACTTTAAAAATATTGAAATCCAAATCTAAAGATTGCACAATTGATGCATCCCGTGTGAGTATTGATGATACAATTCTCGAAAATATTAAAAGGACTATAGATAATTCATCCTTTAATCTAATATTAAATGGTATTGATGTCAGATTCAGTCATTTGATGGTATTGAGTGAAGGGGATCAAATAATTCCTTTTGCAGATGATAGTCATACATTGACAGTTTGTATCGATATTATCAATAAATGCAAAGGAGGACAAATTCAACTTAATGATAAAGATGTTCGTCAAACCAGCAATTCACTTGTATTTTATAATGATTTCACCAATAACATTACAAAAGTTGAGAATGGTTATCGTCTTTCATTAATCTACTATATTGACAATAATCCCAAAAAGAATTCACTCCTTAGAAAAATTCCCAGATATCAAATTGATGGATGTAAAGATATTGCCTCGAAACTCAAAGGAAAAGGAATTTCAAAATTAGGTTTTGTAGTTAACCATCGATATAGTTCATCTATTGTTACTGAAAAAGATTTGAAAGGTGTTGATTCGCTAGGGTATGGTGTTTTACATTTTGCAAGTCATAATGTTGAAATTGTGAAGATTTACAGACATTCACAAGGTTTTTGTTGTGAACAAATTCACAAGTTTATGCCTCAGAATTTGTCATTTGAGGATAAACCGTTGTTTGTCAAGAAATTTGAAGAATTTCTTCCTCCTAAGATTGATGATTCACTTCAAGCATTAGACAAAAACTTTTTAATGGGTAATGTTCTATTTGTTGCTAGTGCTCCTCTCCCAACTGTTGGTCACACATGGGCAATAATAGCGACGTTTTAGGAAAATGTTTGTTAAATTCCAAATCCTCGGTTAAGGTGACAATAAATGTCTCTTTCCTACATGCAAATTCAGCATATACCCGTTTGATATTATCAAGACGTTTTTGATCAAACGATTTGCTTTTAAAAAAGAACATTGATGTATGCCATTCTACTAATTGTGATGGATCACACACAATATACACATTTTCAAATCTATCCAATGAAATATTCATTGGACTTAAGTTGAACATACATTCCGTTGATGGAGCATAGAAATATTCCTTATTCAATTCATTACTAAAGATGATCTCTTCTCCGTTGGTGATCAAGTTCATTCTTAATATAAAAAATGATTTTATTAAGTCTTAAATAAACACTTAATAAAAGATATAAATGCCAAAGAATACTAAAGGTGGAAAAAACTTTAAAAAAGGAAAGAAGGCTACATTTGAACCGACAGTTGTCAAATACGTTCCAGAACCAAATGAAGATAATGGTCAATCGTATGCACGCGTCATAAAGTTGCTTGGAAATAGGCGAGTTCTCGTCAAACTTTTTGACGAATATGCGACAGAAATGAATTGTAATATCCCCAAGAGTTTCAAGCGAGAACGTATGTATGTTAATAACGGCGATTTGTTGATCATTGGGACACGTCCTGATCTTTCAAATGATAATAAAGGAGATGTGCATTATTTATACTCTCAACAAGAAGAAGAAAGATTAGTCAAACGTAAATTGGTTCCAGCAAGAGATGTGTCATTTGAAGAGGAAGAGGACAATGTAAATGCCTTTACATTTGAAATGGAAGACGATAGTGAAGAAGTCGATCTTGCTGATTTGTAAAATAATCATCTATAATAAATGAGTTCGGATCAACAAGTTGCAGTAAATTTGATTGTTAGTTTCATAGTTGGGGCATTTACATTTGCTGCAGCCTTAGCATGGAACAACATGATACAAACTGTCATCAAAAAACATATTAGTGACGAAAATTCTGTAAAGGCGTCAATTATTTATACTCTAACAGTTACAACGTTGGCAGTTGTTGTAATTCTGTTCTTGAATGATTATGTTATAGATATTGTTCAAGATCCATTTACACAAATGATATCAGTATGATAAAGACGGCACAATTATTAATCCAATTAGGATTAATAATTTACACATATTTATGATTACGAGTATATTACATATACTGCACAACGAATGGAAGAATTGTCACTTTAAAAGGTGCACCTAATCTAGAAGTAAAAGTCATACAACCGTTAGAGTCAATCTTCAACATAATTTGCACTGGTTCTGGATCATCATCAAAAAGAGCGTAGACTGGATAATATTGTGTGTTGAATGGTTTTATTGATCCTTCATCCAAGAAATTCTTTGGAGAATTAATCTCCATAGGAGGATTCTTAAATTTATGCACAACTTCATTTCTAAGTGCAATTGTCACAACATTCTTGCCTTTTTCAAGATAGTAATTGTGTGAAGTTGAATGACTAGAATCAGCACTTGTAAATATTCCACTAACGTATGACTTACCATCAAATTTCTTAGTTGCATTATTCTGTCCCTTTGCCACAAGGTTTGGTTGTCTACGCATTTGTATAACTACAATCTTCTCTTAAATTGCGTAAAAAATGATTTCTCTTTCTGACTATTGTTGCAAAATCAAAGAAATATGATTATACCAGTACGTTGTTTTACATGTGGAAAAGTAGTTGGAAACAAATGGGAACGCTATGAACAAATGGTCAAGGTTGAAGAAATCAATCCTGCCGAAGCACTTGACAAATTGGGATTAAAACGATTCTGTTGTCGTCGAATGTTGTTATCACACGTTGAAACAATTGACAAATTATTGCAATATGTGCCCACACCTGTGTCTGAACATGATAAGGAAGAGAAATAATTCAATTTACTTGCCTGTGGCAAGTAAATTTATCACGCGTTCAACGTGTCAACTCAGTTGTCAGTGTTTAACCACGCTTGAAATGTGTCGTAATTCCAATAACCATAAACAATGAAAAATAGAGTCAACAAAACAATGAAAACAAATTGGATATATGTGATTGGTGGACACTTTTTATTTTCTTCTTCTGCCATTTATATTCAGAATACATTTTTTCAATTTACATTAACAACTTCAAACCAATAATAACCAATGTGACACCAACAGATATTCCAATAGATATGAGAATGAGTTTTGTCCACACAATTTCATCACTATTCTTTTTCTTCTCAACTACGTATGAAGGTTTGTTAATATACATGGTAAGAATTGAAATTGTCAAGGTTACAATAAATACTCTCAAAAAGTTCCACTTTTCTCCCCAAAGAATACCTTGTTCGTATTTCATACTCTTACCTATTCCAACACCAATTTGAAGACATTCAGCATTGTTACCAAAAGCATCATATCCTTCAGGAAGTCTTCGTTTATCACCACAGTAGAGTTTTCTTCCACTTATTGGTGCATATGGAACCGAATAATCCTTGTCAAGTGGTTCTGCAAGACCTACACCGATACCTTTTCGCAAACAGATTCGACGAGTTCCTTTCACATACTTTCCCGATCTAAGATCTGGATTATTTCGATTATTTCCACAATAGATGTGAGTCATCGCTTTTAGTAATGGTAAATTTAATTCTTTCAAAGGTAACAAGAATTAAATTTTAATGACCTTTGGAGCAACCACCTTCTCCAATTTAATCTTAAATTTAGTATAGTCTTCAGGGCATTGATGATCTTCCGGTTGAAAATGTTTAGCACAATACGTCTTTCCACACTGACATTTATTAGATATTTCTTCAGTTATTGATAGTTTCTTTTTACAACACTCTTGATTACACCTCATATATTCTTACTGTTCATAAAGATTTTGTTTATAAATATCAATTTTGGTGATAGTGATTAAAATTGATTTTACGCTCTTTTGAACGTAAAAATGTTAACAATATGAATTTTTCAGAGTTTATGCATCACCTCCAAAATACAGAGACGATGGTTTGCGATTTTGAATACTCATGGGATGGAGATTTTGTTCATGATGTTGGAATGTATAATGCAAAACACCACTGCCAGATTTGCATCATTCCTGAGAACAACGAAAAATACACACTTAAAATGGAAACAAACCCTTTTTTGGAAAAAAGAGAGTTGAGAGAGTTACTCGATCTATTTAATCCATACTTTCTCCATAGTTACAGTCGTTCAGAGTTTATTCACTACCTCAAGGACCAGAATATCATAGATTTATAAATTTGTCTTTTCTTTTAAAAGACAAATTATCAAAAAGCAATATGACTGAAGCATTGATACAAGTTACAAATACATATTTTAAATAAATTTTCGATCCCTATGATCGAAATTGCACTTCGTCATGCCAACCGTATTTTCTATAAAATGTATCTTAGTCCTTTTGTTGTTCCTGCTTTTATAAACGTAGGATTAAACATTCCTGTAGTTGTAAACGTAATTTCTTGATTTTCACCATAACAATCTGCTGTTATATAAGTCACAATGATTGCTTCTGACTTTCCATCAAATCGTTCAGCGAACTTTTTGAGAGAGGGATTTTGCAAGTTATCAAAAGGCATATGTTGCATGTTAACACACTCATAGATATTGAAGTTAGGAAAGTATTCCTTAATCTCTTTGGACAATTTGTTAAATCCTCCATTATGAGTCATTGTTCTAATCCGTGGATCTATCAAACTAACTAACTCGTAATCATTGACAACACACCTTTCTACCAAACCTCTGGCTTCAAATATATTCTCGACTACACATTCGATGCGTAAAAGTTGAAGGTTATCGCGTTGACCAACAATTTCCCAATCGATTAATTCCACAACTGAATCACGAATCTGTTTCTCAATAGAACTCATTAATCTTAAATGTTATTCATTTAAGATTCATTGTATTTGATTGCTTTACATATCGTTCTTAGTAGCATACACCAAGACCAATGTGAAAACACTACCACCCATAAAGAGAAAGACTGCAGATAATACAACTGCCCATTCTGGCATGTATTTGGCATATTTGATCAAAGCATATACTGACCAGATGAAAATTGCAATAGCAATTGCAAAAATCAATAAGAACAGACTTATGGCAAGTCCTGCTACTTTAGAGTCTGAAGAGTGTTTGTTTCCACCAGTCAAGTAACTCTGGATAACTTCAGCATTAGCACTATATTGGTGCGATAAATTGTTCAACGAATATTTCGTCAAAGGAAGCATTTATAATCCACAAATATTTCTTTTTGAAAAGAAATATTCTTAATCTACCTCCTCGACACTAGGACCAGAGGTTTGTGGTTCTTCTTGCTGAGCACCCTCCTCTTGTGCTTGTGGAGGTGTCAACATATCCTTCAATTTATCACCAACTTCTTTCATCCTCTCTTCGTAGACATCTTTGGTCTCATCTTGATGTTCATTCAACCAACTAATCTCTTCGTTAATAACTTTCTCAATCTCTTCTTTATTTGGTGATTCACTTGATGTGGATTTCATCTGATAAAGGAAACTCTCAAAGTTATTTCGTGCTTGAACCTTTTCGTACAGTGCCTTATCCTGCTCCTCGAATTCCTTGGCTTCCTTAACCATCTTATCAATCTCATCTTGTGAAAATCGTTCCTTATCATTAGTGATAGTAATGTTGTTAGCCTTACCTGTGGATTTTTCAACGGCACTAACTGAGAGAATTCCATTAGCATCAACATCATAGGTGATTTCAATCTGTGGCACACCACGAGGCATTGGCGGAATACCTTCAAGTGTAAATTCTCCAAGTTTTCGATTATCCTTGACAAACTTTCTTTCTCCCTCATAAACTTGAACAGTGACACCTGGTTGATTGTCACTTGCAGTTGAAAAAGTCTGAGTTCGTTTTACTGGAATTGTAGTGTTACGATCAATTAGATTGGTCATCACTGAACCATTGGTAGCAATACCAAGTGAGAGTGGGCAGACGTCCAACAACAAAATGTCACTAGTTTTCTCATCAGTATCACCACTAAGAATGTTTCCTTGAACGGCTGCCCCTGCAGCTACTACCTCATCAGGATTTACACTCTTATTCAACGTCTTACCGTTGAATAACTCTTCTAACAAACTTTGAATCTTTGGAATTCGTGTTGATCCACCAACTAACACGACCTCGTCAATATCAGCCTTGGAAACCTTAGCGTCAAGCAATGCTTGTTCCACTGGTTCCATACACTTTTTGAATAGATCTATACACAAATCTTCAAACTTAGCACGAGTGATACTAGTGTAAAAGTCTATACCTTCAAAGAGACTGTCAATTTCTAAAGAGGCTTGTGCAGAACTTGACAAATTCTTTTTGCAATTCTCACATGCAGTTCTCAAACGTCTGAGTGATCTCGGATTTGTCGTCAAATCTTGTTTATGTTTTCGTTTAAATTCTTGCACAAAATGATCGACCAAACGGTTATCAAAGTCCTCTCCACCTAAATGACTATCACCTGCTGTACTGAGAACCTCGAATATGCCGTCATCGATGCTTAAGACCGATACGTCAAATGTACCCAAAATGTTATCGTTAGGCTCTTTATCCTAACTTCTATGAGTTTCCCCATAGTTCGGACTATATCTTCTCAAATAATTTTTAAAATCATCCATATCATCTGGGAATACCAGATGATTTTTTAAATTAAATGAGTCAGGCGTTCGTGGGTATTTCATCCCTTTATAAAAAGTAGGATTACTTTACCTAGTCTCTGAACCTTCCACCCATTACTGGGAAAGCAATTCATTGTGTAGTATTTTTTTTAAATTCCATATTTTCTGAAACATGTCATTGATTTTTTCATGTTTTTCAATTGTGTCTTGGTCAATTTTTCCATTTTTAATATTGTTAAGTAGTCTTTCATACGGTCTGCAATTTTTCCATATGAAGCATTTGTGAATATCATCTTCTTTTGAAAAGTCAAAGGATGAACACGGAATTACATGATCAATTTGCCAATAATTTCCATAATTTTCCCATGTCATTGAATCAGTAAATTGATACTGTAACCAAACTTTAAATTTGAACAAACAACAGTTCAAATATTTCATAAATGGTAATGACTTTTTTCTTCGAATCGCTTGACTTGCACGTTTTCTCATATTTTCTTTAAGATGAAATTTCATATCAGACATATATCTATGTTTATACTGTTCATTTATTTTAGAACTATATTTGATCTTGTATTGTTTTTGATATTCTTTGATTTGGACCTTATTTTCTTGTACGTAGATTTTTCTACGTTTTTCATGACACAGTTTACAGTACGAAAAATAACCATATTTACCCCTTTTACATTTGTAAAATTCATTGATTAATTTTTCTATATTACAATCAGAACATGTTAGTTTTTTGGGTACATTTGTAAAGACACTGTTTCTCGTTTTTTGTTGGGTTAAGACACATATCTTACATTTTCCTCTATAACCAGATTTAATTTTATTATCTTTATGGAATTCAGAAATTTCTTTTAATTCATGGCAAGAATTGCATTTCTTCATTAACTACAAACATAAATGCTTTAATTGGCTTGGCTGCGGATTTCCCATTTCATCTCATATGAGATTCATATTTCACATTTTTACCATACCCTATATGATTAGTATAGGCCCCATGGCATGTTACCATCCATGGTTGGTAGTGAAATCTTTAGGGGGTCCCCGTCAATTAACCTGATTTTTTTATGTGGAAGCAATACATTTACCACCACAATCGAAAATTAACACCTTGTGTTCTTTATTACCTGCTCCCGTTGGTCGTTGCAAACCATATGCCAATGCTGCCGCTGTTGGTTCGTTAATAATTCGTAAACATTCTAAACCAGCAATTGTTGCAGCATCTTTTGTTGCTTGACGTTGAGCATCATTAAAGTAAGCAGGTACTGTAACAACTGCTTTCTTCACTTCGTGACCCAAATACTCTTCGGCAACATTCTTCATTTTCTGAAGAACCATTGATGAAATTTCAATTGGTGTAAACTTTTTGGTCTCTCCTTTATATTCAATTTCAATTAATGGGTTGTTTTTTCCGTCGTCAACTACTTTAAATGGAAAATGTTTCATGTCGGACTGGACACCAGGGTCACTAAACTTCCGCCCTATAAGTCTCTTAGCGTCGAACACTGTATTTTTGGGATTCATTGCAATTTGATTTTTTGCTCCATTACCGATCAATCTCTCTGTCTCAGTAAATGCTACTACACTTGGTGTAGTACGCAATCCATTCTCATTGGCAATAATTTCAAACCTACCGTTTTGCCATATACTTACACAACTGTTTGTGGTTCCTAAATCTATACCGATTACCTTGTTACTCATTTTCTATTTTATCTTCTACTAAAGATAAAATCATTTTTTTAATTTGTTAAATATTAATTACATTATCGTAGTTTCTATCTACATTGATATGTTTAACTGTTTGACTGCACATATTACATGTTTTTGCACGTTTGGCACACTTATAACACAAATGAACACACCCACATGGCTTTAGTCCAACAAGATGACGATAAAATCCACATTCAGAACACTTTTCTCTCTTGTCAATAGGTTTGATCAAACCCATTGAATAGAATAACAAGGCTAGATAGAGGGTCACAAATGAAATCATAGGTATAGTGATGTTAGGAAGTGACCACACTACTCTAGAATCATTCGCATAACATGTGTAGGTAGAACCTGGTTTATACATTTTTTGAATTTCTCTTGCACTTGTATAATGAGCACTAAAGTCAATTATTTCGTGTGATGATCTTGTAGAACTTTTATTCACATACCAATAAATTCGGTATATCGGATCATGTAAAATTGTTACTGATGATTGGACTATGCACTTATCTTCTGTCATGCTAAGATGCTCTTCAACCAATGGCACATAACAGAATAGAAAGACAAAAAGAAAAACTATAGTTATAGGCCACATTTTCGAAAGTTTACTCATGATATATTTATTCATGTAAAAAAATAAGAATAAGAAGATCAATTTTATTGTAAGAAAAAATATTGCACGTTTGTAAAATGAGTTGCAACAAAGCAGATATTAATCCACGTTCATCATGTGGTCATAGACACGACAACCGCGGATGCGCAACAACTAGTGCATGCCAACGCAGAGGTGCTCACTTCGGCGTCCAACGTCACGTAGAACGCCCAAGCCTTTGCCAACCATACGAAGCCGAATGCCGTTATGCATGGGAAGCACCAGCACCAGAGACTCTCCAAGAGGCAATTGACCGTCTTGCTTACCATGTAGCAAACGGTCTCCCAGGACGAATCAGTCATGTTCGTGATGGTTGCACAGGTGTTAATACATCCGCACCGCCAGAATACGTACCACCACAACAATAAATTTTACTTAATTGATTAAATAAGTAAAATTAAATTAAATAAATTGTTTGAAAGTAGTAAGAAATGTCGTGCAATCAAAACACAGCAGAACAACCATCGCAATACGAACCACCACATCGTTGCCCAAAGGGTAGTTGCCACCCAGGAGCAAACGTCAAGATCCAACACGGCAATGTATGCAATTGCCGTTACTATCCAGCAAGCCGATCTGACTGGGATGTTGATGCAAACAACATTGCTTACAGAGCCCCAACAAGTGTAGCCGAAGCACTTGACATGATTGCAAGTCGCCTCAACAACATTGAGAAGCGTTTGCAAAACAATGGAATTCCATACACTCCAAACCCATAATTTTAATTGAAAATCAAATTTGATTTTTACTTTGAAGATGTTTATTCAAAGTAAAAATGAGTGAATTAATAATCTACTTTTTGATAAGAGACGATTTGAAAATGAGTAAGGGAAAAACAGCAGTACAATGTTGTCACGCTGTTGAAGAGTTATTACATAAGTGCGATCAACGGTTGAAAAAACCCTATCTTCGAGGATCGAGGAAGAAGGTCTGTCTGAAAGTGAAGGACAAACTTGAATTTGAATGGATGACTCAAAGTTGTCAAGACAAGGGTTTACCCTACCACATTGTAGAAGACGCTGGATTAACAGAGGTTAAAGAGGGTGAAGCAACTGTCATGGGAATCGGACCAGTTCAATCAGGACTTGCAACGGCCTTACTCGGTCATCTCAAATTATTATAAATTTCTAATTACGAATTAGAAATCTTGCCATATACTAAATGAAGCCTTACCATTACATTATCATCTTTGTTTTATTTATCATTCTCCTTCGTTTAACTTTACCATGGCTTACTATTCCTACCTATATGTTGAAAGAAAAGGTTCAAATCAGTGGTTTAAGACCTATTGAACGTATCGTTGTATCTTTTTCAACAATTCCTAGTAGAGTAAAGTATGTTCCAGATGTTGTAAAAAGATTGGAGACTCAAACAATAAAACCAGATGCTATATATGCATGTATACCACACTATTCCAAACGTATGAAACGGGAATACCATGTTGATTTTGATGCACGTGGTTTTGAAGTCGTGCGTTGTGAGGATTACGGTCCAGCAACAAAGTTATTAGGATGCATTGATAAAGAGAATGATCCAAATACTATGATTATTACAATTGATGATGATCAAGAATATAGACCAGATATGATTGAAAGACTCGTGGCTCATGCTAATGTCTATCCAAATTGTGCAATTGCTTACCGAACTCTCTCTCAAGAGTTAAGTGGGACTGTTTGTCATCCATTTTATAATGTAAGTAATCCAAATGCCTATTATGTTGAAGGTTTTGGTGGTGTTCTTTACCGTAGATCATTTATAACTCCTCAGATGAATGAATATTTTAAAAAGAATCTCTCAAAAGAGTGTTTCCTATCTGATGATTTGGTTATTTCAACATGGTTAGAAATAAATGGAATTCCTCGCATGAAACTCTGTGGGTCTGATAGCAGAGATACCATTGAGGATATAAATGCCCATAATCCTTTGAATGAAGAGAGTAGAAAAGAAGTTTACAACATGTGCAAAAGAGAAATGGAAAAATTGTTGACTAGATACAAATGTGGGAATGGATTATCTTAATTGTGATTTTGTTTGCATTAGTTCTTTATCGATATAGAGACCACTTTATTGTTAAATATCCGCCCAAATATGTTCACACAGAATTATATGTATTGATGGCCAAGTTAGAAAAGATATTGAAGAGAGAAAACATTAAATATATAATATCATGTGGTACCCTTCTTGGAGCAGTTAGAGAGGGAGAGATTATTGATTGGGATGATGACATTGATCTTGTAATCTTTGAGGATGAAGACAAATTGGAAAAACTTAAAGAACCACTTAAGAAATTGGGTTACGAAATGGAAAAGAAGGACGGAATATGGAGATTCGACCAATATCCAGACCTATATCCCTACGTTGATATCTTTGTTGGAACCGTTATCGATGGAAAGTTGGTCTACAAAGATGAGAAGCAAAGGAACTTTTACAAACACGAATATTATTACCTTGATGAAATATTTCCTCTAAAGAAATATAGACTTGGTCCGTTAATACTTGATGGACCACGTGATCCATACCCCTACCTCAGTCGGGCTTATGGTGATTGGAAAACACCTCGTTATGCAAAAGCTCATGGGTCAGATAAATGGTGATTTTAACTATAATTTAATAGTTAAAATTATTCTCACGTAATTCGGCAACGTTAACCAATACTTTGTTAAATCCGTTTCCTGGAATGACTCGTGTGCTTCCTTTCCACGCTTTTAACACCGAAAGTCCATCGATATTAGAATCAATGTTTTTGTTAAATATTTGTTCATTTGTTTTGGTTGTATCAAGTTTCATTCTTTCCAGAGGTCCATTTAAATCTTCGATGTGTAACTCTCTAAATACACGTTCATCATAACGTTCAGTAAAAGTGCTGTAATCAATCGTCAATCCAATACGTTGGACACGACGAAGAATATCATTGTCTTCGTAACCCCAATAATCATAAAGATTTGAAAACCCATTCATCTTCAACAAGTCAGCGAATCGAATTGTGAAAAGAGCCAGACAGAACTTGTATCCATAGAGTTGTCGAACTGTACCTATTTCAGGACATGAATAATCACAATCACCTTCAGGAACAATATCCACATCGTGAAAACACACATATGAATTAGGATCGTATTCTTGGAGTATTTTCATTGCAATATTGTATAACATACATTTATTAAATGGTGTTTGATCAATTTGTTCAATCACCCAAATCTCATAATTTATTCCTCTTTTCTTAAGATATTCTGTCATATGCGGAATGAATGTTTTAAGATGTTCTTCTCTTTTTGTATCAGGCCATGCCCGATAAGGAACAACTAAATGCATTTTAGGCTTTCCATTTTGGAAAAGATTACTGATAAAATTACCCATAGTTTATCTATTTCATGTCTTGAATGATATTAATCAATTTTTTATCTAATAGTTGTATGTGAAGAACCTTATCCCATAATTCTTGATCAACACCTAAAGTAGAAGGTTGTAGAGATCGTCCGCCAATAACATGAATAAGATTTTTAATTCCTGCATTCATTGCTGGAATAATGTCTCTGCCCCAAGAATCTCCAATCATTACATACTTGTTTGATGGATAATTGGCTTTGAGATGTCGAAAGATACTTTCATCCTTGTGAGCAAAAATTTCAACAGGAATGTCCTCCAGACCCATCATTGCCACTTTTCGCATTTGTTCAGTGTAATCACCAAGTGTGAAAATGACTAACCGACCAATCTTACTCAATTCTCTCACAATCTCAATTGTATCTTTGTAAAGTGGTGCATAATCTTGATCAAACACACTTTCTCCTAACTTTAAAACTTCATCCATAACATACGAATCTTTCAACTTGTAAGCGATTCCTTGTTGGACAAATGCTTCAGCAGCCACATTCATCAAGGAGTGTGCGAAATCATCATGAGTAAAATAACGCTTTTCATAAGAGAGAAC
>Ga0100378_1003798_pt1 | contig 14320 bp, 17 predicted proteins | sample CryGeymeta201502_FD_81535 | JGI IMG/M metagenome (GOLD analysis project Ga0100378, IMG submission 81535) | Groundwater microbial communities from Crystal Geyser aquifers in Utah, USA - Crystal Geyser metaG 2015-02 | ecosystem: Environmental > Aquatic > Deep subsurface > Groundwater | place: USA...
CAAGTGATCAAAGAGGCCATCACTCGGAATAAGGATTCGAGTTAATACAATAGCTCTCCTATGAAGTCTGATCCAAAGATAGTAGTAGTAGAGCCCCTCTAAATGTAAGCTGCTTCACCTTTGAGAAAAGGGCCCGTGTACGTTGAGGAAACATACGACATTGGAACCAGATATGAGGGATACATGCTCAATGGTATGAGAGACGGAAAGGGGAAGTTCTTCTACAAGGAAGGAAGTTACTATGACGGCTAATGGCTCAAGAACAAGATGCATGGATATGGGGTGCTCTACTACCCCAATGGAATGGTCGCCTATGAGGGCTAGTGGAAGGAAGATGAGTTCGATGGAAAGGGAATCGTCTACAACGACCAACAAAGACAAATAAGTGGTAGCTTCGACTTTACCGACTTCAATCAGCTGGATGACGAGTGGGTCAGGTACGAAGGAGACTTGAGAAGCGATGCCAAGGATGGCAACGGCAAGTTGATTCTGACTAACGGATAGGTGTACGAAGGTGAGTTTTCTCGAGACATGGTCCACGGTGTTGGTGTTTTCAGGTCAGGCTCAAGCGAAAAGAAAGGTGTTTGGTAGAACGGTAAGCTGAAAAAGTTGCTCGATGTGGCTTGATTTTATGTTCATCTATGGTCATCTATGTTCATCTATGTTCATCTCATGCTGTGCATTCTTCCTAAGCTACAAAATAATAGCATAATAACAAGGCTGTCTGATCCCAACAACCGATTTTCCCAACTGCCATGAAACTAGGAAAAATGGCGCCAAGCATGGCTGTTGGTGGCTGGGAGAGCCATAGGAGGGCAAGTAGTGGTGGGAGAGGGTGGATTTATATTTTTTATTCATAATTAATCGGTCGAATAAAAATTCAACTATATAACATGAACGGCTTCAATAGAAACGAAAGGGGAAGGTCCCAGGCCGAAACTGGCAAGAAGATTAAAAACTATCTTTACCACTACTCGGACATGATCGGGCGGGGCAATTTCGCCAAGGTCTTCAAAGGAACCAACATGCAGACCGGTAATTCTATAGGCACTCAGATTAAATAGTCGCCATCAAAATGATCTCTCTCGACGAACTCAAAAGCAGGCACCTTGAAGAGTTGGTCTTCGAGGAAATAAGAATCTTGCAACTCCTCAAGCACCCCAATGTCCTAGGTTTTGTGGAAGCCCTTCTCTCGGAAAGAAACTGCTACATAGTCACCGAGCTGTGCAGGGACGGGAGTCTTTAAGATCGAATTAAGACAGGAGTTCCCTTTTCAGAGCAGGAGCTTGGAAGAATAGTGCTTAATTTGTGGGAAGGCTTGCGATACATGAGATAAAAGAAAGTGGCTCACCGTGACCTCAAGCCAGCCAACATTTTCATGAGCCGTGGAAGGGCCATCATTGCAGACTTCGGCCTTGCAAAGTTTTACACGTATTTATTGTGTTAACTCAGTGAGCGTTTCAAGGATCTTGACATAGGATCACCTCATTACATGTCTCCCGAAGGGATCCTTCTCAACTGCTACAGTTAAAAAACAGACATTTGGGCATTCGGCATCACCATCTTCGAAATGCTCCATGGAAATTCTCCTTTTTAGTTTTGCAAGCGATAAAACGACCTCAGGAACTACGTCAATCGCCCTATTCCTGACTCCTGGTGGAGAAGAGATATCAACCCTCTTCTCAAGCAATTGGTTCTCAAATGCCTTTAAATCGATTAGTACAAGAGACCAAATATATTCCAGTTAGCAAATGAGCCCTACCTGAGAAACTTGCTGAACATAGGAAGCGATCTTACCCAGGACAATAGAATGAATAATATTTTTCTGCAGCGACAGGTACAACAAGTTCCTCAAGAGCTCGTGAAGTCTCGGACTCACGATATGCCTTAAGTTCCGAGTAAGGGATTCAGACCTCTCAGTTTGAGATAGCTGTCAGGTGACCGCGGCTCTCCTGATGTGAAGGACAGAGGAAATGCTTACCGTGAAATTCCTCCTTCTAAAAAATTCGATTTTAGACAAGAAATGTTAAGGATTCCTCTGAACAGTGATGGGGTGCCTCAGCAAAAGCTAACCATCAATGCTTCTTTTACCAAGAAAGACAGAGAAGAGCCTCGGAGCTACAATCCTTCCCCTACTTTGTTTAGAAATTCACCTCCCCAACTTCATACTCAACAGCCTTGGCAGTCAGGCAACAACTTTAGCCTTGCCCCCAGGGTGGTCTTCACTGACCGAAGAGATCAGATCGGTTGCCATCAGGCAGACTAGATCTATTAGAACAGTCCAATGCACCGACATCCCAGTTCAGCCGATCCAAGGCGCTAAATTTGTTAAAAAACTTCAGAGACCAACGAATCAGAAGATGAGAGGAGGCACAACAACCGTTTGTCCTTTGATGGTAGTTGGCATTTTTGAGCTCTTGTGATTATCATTATTCATACGTTGCACTTAGCACCATGCGCAGGAACCACTACAAAATAAAAGAATTGAACTTTGTGACCACCCAACATATCAACTAGGTGCTTTTGCCTTCCTATAACGCCCTCAAAGATCCTTACCTGATTGGCTACTTCGATAATCCTGGCCTCAAAAAGCACCTCAAAGAAACAGGCGTCATCAGGAAGAAAAGAAGGAAATCCGTCAGCTCTCAGCAGGCCAAAACTAAAACAGAAGAGGTGACTCCATCGGCCGATAGAGTGTTGAAGAGGAGGAAAGAAAGCAAAAGTCGAGCCAAATCTGTTCACCACAAAGAGACAAAATTGCCTGGAATATAACAGTAGCGGTCAGAGTTGAAGAGTGCACACACAACTAGGTTGAAGAATGTTTATGGTAGTCGATATAAGGAGCATGGTGTGGGCCTATCCTGATAAGAGTAGTTTACTATCATCTATCTATCATATGTCATTGAGTTAGCATTAATCAATATGTTTGAAGTCAGGTGGTAGATTCTCGAATAATAAGGAAGAGCCATCAAGGCAGCTTTTGACATCACAAAAGTGCCTTGCGTATTTGTCTGTAAGAATACTCCTAAAATAATAGACACTGAAGGATCAGAGACAATAGTCATCGGGTCAGTCAATTAGCTCAAGGAAAAAAGCAAGTGCAATTAATAGCTTCATTCAATGTTCGGAAAGGGTGAAGAGTAAAGAAGGGAAGTGTCAAACCTGCTTTAGCTCTATCGGACCGATACCCTTTAAGGCCTACGAGTGCCAATACTCGAATTGTATCAAGAGCATAAATTTCCCTTTTCTTAGGTTTTATTCAAAGAAAAGCGAGAGAAGTTATTGAGATCAGTAGAAGAGCTAGAGAGAATAGTTGCCACCCGGAAAGGTAAGTACATATGTGGAGACAACGTAAGACTTCCTGATTTGCTGTTCTTCTTCCATGTCTGCAATTTGACCTATTTTGGCTAAAATCAGTCATAGTACCCGAACATCGCATAATGGTTCGGTGAGCTATACCAGTTGAAGGCAGTGAGAACCCTCACCCATCAATGGTACTCGATGGCCAAGCAAATAATCAGGTCCCTGAAAAAACGCAGATCAAGGCCCAGACTATGATCATGCTTGTCGACGGAATGATCTTGAATATTTTGGGTGGCAAAATTGTCAATAGTAATACAACTAATACCATGGATAGCAGTCTGGCCTACGGAATATCCTGCATCTTGGCAGCCCTTAAAGAACAGCGGCCCCTTGAGGAGAAGCTCATTCATAAACTACTGGCTTCACACCCGGTCGCCCCTACACTGGCAGTTGTCATCAAACTGCTATGCCGCCTCTTTCAAAAATATCAACCTGTCTCTGCGAATAGTTCTCGGCATTTTATGTAAAGCACAGCAGATGTGCTGCAAATATTGGCCCCTGTACTTAACGTTTGGCTGCCACTGAACTATTTGCTGAACTCACAGCATCAGAAATTCGATGAATATTGCCTTTAGCAAAAGAATGAGGTGGATGGCAATCTTCTCCTGCATTCGCAAGGACTGTGGCCTCCAGGCACTGAAGAGGACTGCTCCATCTTTTCACGATCAAGGAATAACTAAGGCAAACTTAGAGGAAATTTTCATTGGCAGCAAAGCAGGTATGTCGTCTATCAGTGGTTCACCATCAATCGAGATAGGCTGTCCCAGAAGCACCAGTAAATGTACTCCTTTTTGCTCAGCTAGCCACAGTTTGTAGGATCTGCAAGCGGACTGACAAAATTTTGGGCCCTAATATACGGCTTCTATACCCAAAACATCCTGGACAAGCATCTCGAACAGCAAAATGGTGATAAAATTTTTGTCACCTGGTCCAGAAACGACTTGGCCTTCTATCGTAAAGAATGCCTCAATGTCGAAAACTTTTTGCATTGCTAAGATAAACTGGTCTACTACCTGGCTGCTGGACTACTGGAGTTGGAATTGGAAGACAGCCGACCCAAAAGCTTGCTCAGCTCAGCCTTCGATTACTTTAAACTACAGCAAAAACCGACCTCAGATTGGGAAATGCTGGCATATACCCTGTTCCTCAAGGTGGCCGAGCTAAGAGATGATGCTACCTTGACCCTCTCGGTGAGAACAAGAGTCCGTTTGCTATTTGAGCAGGAGTAACACATGGTGGCTAACTGTGGTCCTTATATGCTGTTCTATTTCTCTTTCGAGTAACTGCTACCTCAATTGGCAAAAGGGCAACTAAACTATATCGACCTGAATCTCAGCTAAAGCCAGAATATGGAGATGATTACCTACATGTTGAACCATGGTAAAATACCGGAATAAATGATCGACAAGCTGAAGGAGGAGCACTTCAGAGAGATATTCGGTGGGAACAGGTGGAACCAGCAAGGGTTCGTGGCAGATATGGTGCCTCTCATGACCAAAAATAAGGAACTTTTCCAGAAACAGCTGGGTCACTTGGTGGGGGGAGTCCACAAAAGAGTTGTCCTGGAACATTTCGATGCCTTCTATCAAATGTGGCTGAGCTTCTCATAAATCGAAAAAACATAATGCCCCTCTTTGGCCTTGCTCGCTAAGGCGACCATGCACTAACAGAGAGACTTCCAAGAAGAATTCAAATTTCTGACCACCCCAAGAGATTGTCCTGAAGTTGTGTTCAAAATTGTGATGGCATACGTCAGGTACTTCAACGCGAGTAAGTCTCAGCTCAAGAGTGACAGTCCTTTGCTAAAACATTTCAGGCGATTTCAGTAAGAAGAGTTGCAGGGGTTGCTTAAAAAATTGGATGAAGAGCAGAGGACCTCTTTTTGGAAGGAGTGGGGAGACATTCTCAGGGCAGATTCATAGTTTGTTGAGGATTTGCTTCATCCTCAGGAGAAATCGACCGAAGTGTGATATTCATGACTCAGTTCTATTTGATTTGATCCTGGTGCTTGAAGTGCTGTGGTATTGAGGTGCACGCAGGACATGCTAGTAGTAATAATTATAAGCGACAGTGTAAGATGCTGATCAGAAACTACAAAAACTATCCTCTCCTCACCAAAATGGCATACCGACATTCTCGTAACAAGCACCCGATGGACAACTTCGATCGAATTCTGGACTACAACAAACAGTGGGCCAAAAAAAAGGTCGAGGAGAACCCTGACTACTTTAAAAATCTGGTGGGCATCCAAAGACCAGATTACCTGTGGATAGGATGCGCAGACTCAAGGGTCCCAGCCAACCAGATCTGCGGGCTGAGAGCAGGAGAGGTTTTTGTGCACAGGAACATTGCCAACCAGGCTCCCCCTTCTGACATCAACTTCCTGGCTGTCCTTCAGTTTGCTGTTCAGGTGCTAAAAATAAAAGATATCATGGTCACAGGGCACTACGGCTGCGGAGGAATACGAGCAGCCTTCAGCAACGAAGATCATGGCAACCTAGAGGCCTGGCTATCTCATCTGCGAGACCTCAGGTACCGGTATCGAAAGGAGCTGACCTTGGAGACCCAGGAGGAAAATTAGAACCTCCTCTGTGAACTGAACGTAAAAGAACAGGTCTTCAACATCGCCAGGGTTCCCTTCATTCAGCTGGAGTGGAAAAAAAGAGAGGAGCTGAGGATCCACGGACTGGTTTATAACTTAGGAGATGGTCTTCTGAAGGACCTCGGGACTACCATCACAGGAGTCGAGCAACTTGCCTCTGAATTCATCATCGAAAAGTGAACTTCCCTGATAGTTTATGACTACTCTCCTCATACATTCCAGACTTGTAGGTAAATTGGTTAGAAAATATTTACATTTGAATGCTGGCATTTGAGATCACTCGCAGCGGACAATTGCCAGAGCAGGATATGTCCACACTTCAAGACATTTGCCCGGCACTGGCAGCAAAGTTGGATGGTCGATAGTGTTATCCTCTGAAGGCAGGATGTTGAGGTGTTCGTTCCATCCCCAGCCAAATAGCCTACCTCTGTCTGTCAGGACAAAGCTGTACTATGACCCACTGACTACCTTCAAAATTTTCTCCTTCTCCTAAAGAGGCACATGGACCTCCTTTTCCTCCTAGCTCCTTCCTAATTGTTTGAGGTTGTTCCTTCCGTAGGTCAATACTCTATATTTCGAGTTGAGAAGCACGAGATGTGACCATCCTGAAGCCATCGATGAAATGCCTTGATGTATCAGGGTAGGTCTAGCAAAGAAGGGAGTATTTTATTTCGAGCAGAGTGCACTGTGCTCGTTGCTGCCGACTGCCCAAACATCACCTTTTACAGTCAGCATCAAAAGATATCGTTTGCCAACAGCTAGCTCAACCACTGAAGACTCTAACCTTTCCCTCAGGTCTGTCTCTATTACCGTCCACTTAAACAGCTGCTTCTTTTATGATAGTCCTAACTCGTACTTTTTTGACTACCCGCATCCCAAAAGAGTGCCATTGACTATCACGTAACTCTGTCTGAAGCCACAAATGAAGTACTCCACTGGCTCTTCCCTGATTTTTACTGGCTGCCTCATGAATTTGTCCTCTGAGTCGATACCTAGTTAGCTGTAGCTGTTAGAACCTATTCCCCACAAGCCATCTTGGCACTCCAACAAAGCGTGATTCCTACCTCATGAACTTGCTACCATCCACAGCTCAATCTCAGCACCTTCTCCTTTATTTTTATGGCCTTTTCAGGGCCGACTATCGATGGATTGAATGAACCTATTGTTCCCCATAAGTAGGCATTGCCTTCTTGATCTGTGGCCACTGCAAAGGTAGCTGAGAGGGCAAGGGCGTTAGTTGAGAAGGGGAGAGGGAGTATTTGGAAGTGAGGGTTGTCTTGGAGGGTGCTGCTGAGGCAAGCTGTACTTCCAGATCCCTTGCCCCACAACTGTTGGTTCTCTCTTTGCTGGTGCTCATTCTCCATTGCTGTCTAATAATGGTAATATGAGAGGCGATATACCACAATCGTCCTCAGACTAACTCTATCTCTATTCTTTCCTACTTGAAGTGAGGGAGTTTGAAGAGGCAGGCATTATATAATTTGCATTCTGGCAATGTTGACGTAGTAGTCTGTCTAAGAGCCCTTGAGCCCAAAGACCACCAGCTTTGAACGCCAGCCCTCATCAACCACCGACTTGTACCCCTTCCATTCACTCAGCGGCATCCAGGTCGACCTCGCAAATCCATAATCACTGGTTCCCCATCACTAGAACAAGCAGGAGGCGTCAGAGAGAAGGAAGCAGCTGAAGAAGCAGGCCAAAAAACGGAAGCGAGAGAAGGAGCAGTAACTGCAGCGTACTAAATATGTGAAGTAGGGGAAGCCAGGAGGCAGATCGGAAACATCGTCCAATAGATATACGAGGGAAAATCCTGCTTCGAAGATTACGCAGGACAGATTGAGGAACTGGTGGAGGTGGTGTACAAACACGACTTTAGGGACTTCATGGACCAGCTTATCCGCATGCGAGTGACAGTAGTTATCCTGAGAGGTAGTGTCTGCAGAAAAGCATTTGGGAGTACACACAGTCGATCCTCGACGACAATCCTTTTGAAAACAACTCAGACCACGCTTTTTACATCCTCATAGTCGAACACCTCCACCGCTGCTACCTACAGCTCGAGCAAAGCAGTTTTTAGGTCGAAAAGATAATAAACCTGTACCTAAAGTTCACCTACCAGGACCAGCAGCAAGAGGAAATCGTATACAGCAACCTGGCAGGAAACACCTTCAACTACCTTGTGGACACCGACCACACCCTCAAAGTATTATTGTCCTCAGCAAGAACCTCATCAGAATATGTCAACAAAAAGTACCACCCACACGACCGGCTCACCACTAAAAACTCGCATAACTCATCTCCATCCTCGATAACTACCCTCCCGAGCACTACGACGAAGACTCCGAATATATATGTCTTGACCACAGCGACGACCACCTCTCCACCGCCATCTCTGAAGAAGATGACAGTTTGGAGAGGAAAAAGAGGAAAAAGAAGGTTAAGGAGGGAGATCTTGTGACTACTGAGGAGACTCTCTGTAGAAGGCTGGAGTCTTTGGTGGTTGGGTAGGAAAGAGGGCCCTGTCGAGTGGAGGAAGAATGGCTTGAGGGAATCAGGAGGAAGAGACAGCAATACAGAACTTGCATGATCCATAACTGAGTCGATCTATCAAGCTTATTCAAATTGTGCAAAGTATAATTAGGTATACTGTCGTAAGTCTATGTGAATGAACTAATATTGATGGAGTTGAAGAAGTCAATCATTGAAGAATGCCCAGCACATAAGACTTCAATTCCTCGGGAGAGAGACACTCAACTTCCTATTTGCTCTTGATGGGCTGCTAAACAAACTAGCCAGCATACTCAGTCCTGTACTTCAATCCGCTCTTAGAAGGAATGTACTTCTGCTCAGGTTTGCAGCTCTCCACCGCTTTCGCCCTCTTCTTCCCCTACCTAAATGTCTCTCGGTAGCTGCTCTTCTGAGGAGGAGTGCAGAGACTCATGAATATATTGTTGTTCTTCTGAATTATCGGCTGTTGGGGTCTGTAACCTTCTGTCTTGAGACGGTAATTGTAGTGATAGGTGGTGTCTGCTGTCAGCTTGCCTCCTCCCATCAGTCTAACTTCTCCCCTTTTGGCAGACCCTGTCGGAGAAGGTCTGATCGCTCCGAAGTCCCTCTTATAGCTAGTTTCGTTGAAAGTAGGTCCTTCCTGTCTGCTGTACTTGATGTTGCTGAGAGGGCTCCTCGGGACAGACTCTGCCTTCTTTTTGGGAAAGTCCATCTGGATAAGGAGGGAGTTACGTGGTATGTCGACTGGTAGGGAGTGATGGTGGCTGTGGGGAGGACAATATTGCTGAATGCTACTACTATGCTGGAGAGCTGTTCAGTCGATCCCTTTTTATCTGGCACACTCAAGCTTTTTTCTCTTTGCCCGTACTTCCTGAAGTACTAACTTTGTCCTGTTCTCGAGGGCAGTTTATGGCTATACTTGGGGGGCCTGGGGACGTCTGACACTTTGACTATGTTAGTGTGATGATACCTTTTTCATTGAGATACTTTTGATTGGACTATAGGAGCCTTTTGAGGGCCTTCTGCTCTACATTTTCATCAACATGCAGCTATGGGTTTTCGAGATGCACTTGTGTGCTGGGCTGTCCTTGGGTGGGCAGGGGAAGGGGTGTTTTATCAGTTTTATTTGGCATCAATAATAACTACTGATCAAAAGGAGTATGTCCTTGGGACAATTTTTATGAATGTTATCCCTGTTATTGAATTTTTCCTGAACTGGTTGCACAGCCTCAGGATAACGGATAGATTCTATGGCATAATAATAACAATATTCAAACGAAAATGGACTCCGATGAAGATGAACGCTTCCAGGTCAACCCTCACCGCAGAGACAGCGAAGACTAATAGGAAGACTAAGAGCAAGACCACAGCAAGTCCTCCTCTTCCCACTCATGTTCCTATCACGATATGCAGCCAGCTAGGAGTCTGCCCTCAACCGAGAGCTCACAGACCGGCAACAACTATAGTACGATATCCTGCAAACAGCCATCAACTCTGAAAAATCTACCTCATACCAGGGTACCCAACCTATCATGCAGACCTCATCACAAAGGATATCATCGACAAACTCAACAGCCTCAGCAGAGCAGCAGCAGATAAACAGGGGTAGGACCTGGTCAACATCAAGATCCAGGAACTGGCCCTCAACAAATTACTGGTCCTCAATTACGGCAAGTCAGACTTCCGACTGGTAGTTGCTCACTATCACCTGGGAGAGGCCTACCTCGCCTACGACTGCTTAGAGCAGGCCATTGAGCACATCACCCTGGCCCTTCACAAAAACTAGAAACTAGCATAAGAGCTCCCCTAAACCGATTTGCTCCAGATCAACATGCATATCACTCTTGCCTAGGCCTTCATCCGCCAGCTCAACCACGACGATGCCCTTGACTCTCTCGCTAAGGCACAGCAGATAGAAAGCTAATACAATCTTACTCTCGAAAGGCAAGGGTCTCACCCCGTCAAAAATCTGAAGACTCAGGTGCTGAAGGCACAGTGCTTATGCAAACAGAAGAACTTTGGTGCAGCTTTAGAAGCAATCGATGAGGTCATCAACCACACCCAATCTCCTCCCATGGCGAAGGTTGAGCACGCTTTTGCCCTCATCGACAAAGCGAACATTCTGGCAGAGATAGACTCCAAGGACAAGCTCCAGAAAGCGATCGAATACCAAGAGGAGGGCATAAGTACGCATGGCCTAAATAGACTTGCTAGTAAATTAGAACTACCCGAAGCCTGAGTAGGTGGCAGAGCTCTATGCCTCTCTTTCCTCCTTCTACGAAAGACTGGGGAATCCAGAGTCTGCCCTCACCTGCATCCAGAAAGTGAAGACCCTATACGAGTAGCTTTACACTCCCGAGGACAAAAAGGTCATCAAGGCCAGGAGAAAGATAGCAACTGCTTTGCTCAAAAGCGAAAGGTACAAGGAGGCGGTCACTGAACTGCTTGAAATTGCAAAATTATAGGAAAAAGTGTTTGGAGAAACAGTGCAGCTGGCAAGGACTTTGAAGTTGTTGGGAACGGTATACAGCAGTTTGGGGATCGGGGACAGCAAAGTCTATCTGAGGAGGGCGATGGGCATTTTCCAAGGGGCGGGCAACAAGAAGCAGGCACAGGAGATAAAGGAGAAGTTGAGGCATCTGATGGTGGAGCACCCTTCTGCCGAGATTGAGGCCAACATGATCAGCGAGCAGGAAATATGATTATGTATCTGGTAAGCAGCAGGAGCTGTTGATGAGTACAAAAATACTGTATATGTAGTTCAATCATGCTGCTTGAGGAGTAGGTGAGTACGCCCTAAGAAGGGATGCCAACAGGATTTTACTCACGAAATCATAGTCTAAATTAATCCTAGAAAAAACCAAGACATATCATTGACTGCTTCACTTCTTGTTGCGCCCTATCACGTACTCCACAAAGTTGTCTCGCAGTCTCGACTCGAAAAAGTTGTCCCTCAAACGGGCCTTGCTCGAACGGATCCCCCACTCCTGTTCAGTCCTCCTGAGCCTCCCCTCTTCTCGATCCTCAACAGGCAAATATTCTGCCATTTCATTCTTCAGGCCTTCAGAATGGATCTCCTCAGTGATGGTGATGGTAGGTTGAGCCTCGCCAATGAAAGCCAAACGCAAAGGTTTTTAGTCCCCTTGAGCAAAGACGTAGTACTTTCCCTCAGTGAAATTACATTCGAAAAATAGGCTATTTTTATTTTTTTCCTTGGCCTGGCCAACCAGCTTCAGGACTTTGCTCTTTTCCTGGCGGTAAAGGAACACTCTGAGAGCCCCGCAGTCTCCGGGGTAGCCAAGAGTCACGCATCCCTGCCCTTCTTACTGGAAGTCGAGTTGCACGACAGTCATTTGTCCAGGATGGGGCACTCCGAGATCAAGATGGGTGAAGTTGTGATTGACTCTCAGCTGGAGGATGTCGACTTTGCTGAATTCCTGGACAAACTTGGTGAGCTTTACCCAGAAACTCTCACACCCATCCTGGCTCATCTCGATTAGCGTTTACTCTCCAGATTTTCTTATTGATTTTATGTAGTATACACTCTCTCGACCTCCTAACCTCCCCTTGTCGCAATTTTTTGTTGAGTGAATTATGTAATTTTTCCTCAGACAGTCGGTCAGAAGGTGCAAGAGCTTGCCACATTTGCTGGGGTCTTCTTTGATCCTCGAACTGATAAAGTTGCAGCCAGTCAGCATGGCAAACAGCAAAGAAGAGTCTGCTTTCTCGAGATTCTCGAAGCCACCTAAGGCCACGGCAAGTGATTTCTCTAAAACGTTGAACCACATTTGGTTTCCTGAGTCAATAAATAAATACCTTAGTGTCTGGAGTAAAGTAATTGGTCCTGTTAGTCTGTTTTCAGTTTGTCGTCCACAGTAACACATTCCCATCTGTGGTCCTTGCATAGCCACACACCGAACAACCTTTCCCTGAGAACGCCGTTTCTGTCCTCAAAGAGTCGGGAAATCAGCCACTAACTTTTTTCGCAGAGGATCTCAACTGTCTTGAGGAGGTTGGTATGCTTTGTGGCAACCATTTACAGCTATAGTGTTCTGTCTTTCATCAGAAGGCCCTCTGGATAGGCCTCACAAGCTCGAACGGCCCTTCCTTCCTCAGAATAAACAGCTTAGTGGTCGCCCAAGGAGGCAGATGTGAACTTCTAGATCTATTCATGGATATCCTGACTGTATATCCTAGGGATGATGCTGGCTCTCTCGATCTGCTGGTTTACATTTTTCTTGTAAAAGTTTGATTGACTTCTGTTTGTCTCGTTCATTTTGAAGGTCTACTGATGCTGGCTGTTGGATCTGCTGTGGAGAGAGCTGCTTCTGGAGGCCATGAACCTTCCTTCGGGAGCTGCTTCTGTCTGAACAGACACTTCCAGAGTAAGCTCCTTTTGAATGCCCACCTCCTTGAACATATGGGAAGGTTGGGCTTGGCTGTAGACATTGTCGCATTGCTCATGAGCCAACTCCTCAGACTTCTCTCTGGCTTCCGATGATTCTACTTTTTTGAAAGTAGCTGGTGTTCCTTGTTGGTTGGCCTCAACAATAACTGCTCCTCCTGCAATCAAGGAGCCACATTATCCTTTTTCATGATTTTCGTTCTACTAACTTGGCTCTTGCTCTTATTCATGCTATGAGCCACTCTATTCATCTTCCTCTGAATTTTAGGAGCCCTACTCTGCTGGTTCATTATTGGCTGCCTCGTGATATTTTTTGTGAGGGATGGATGGTTGGAAATTTATGAAGGTAGTTGGAGGGTCTTGTTAAACTTCGATCGAGTCAATGCTCTGGCAGTAGTTGACCTGAACAGTTATTTACTCATTCTCATAGGAGTTAGCCTAAGCTGGAGGGTCTTCCTTCCGAATTTGTTCAGTCCCCTTCGCCAGCTCGTAAGCCACCTTAACAAGAAGAAACTATGAATAGTGTTTGCATATAAGTCCTTGCAAATCCATCTACTCACCATCTTCAGTCTTCTCCATTTCAGCCTGGTTGACCTGCTAGATATTTTGCTTTTGTTTGTCCTTTTTCCCATTTTTTCTCTTCTTCCCAGTTTACTCCTTCTTGCTCATCTGCTGCCCCTTACGACTTTGTGAGTTCTTCCTTTCTCCTCTTACTTTTTATTACTCGAGAGCATCTGTCTTGCCTCCTACTGTAGATTTCTAAAGAGGTGATGCTACCTTGCCCTGATGCTCCTGAGGTACTGATTGCAATACCTCACCCTTTGTTGCTTACACTCCATCTTACCTTGTGATGTGATCGAGTTCCTTCTCAAGTGAGTTCCTCCTGCTGACTGATTCACTGCCTTCTCCTACCTTATTTTAATTGCTTCCTTATGCTTTATCAGATTCAAACTGACATTAACTTTCCTCCTCCTACGACTGCATAGCCCATCCCTCCACTCTATGACCTTCAGATGGATCATCCTCTTCACAGCCATCCTCTTCTCTCTGAACTAGTTTGGAAGATTGGCCATCAAAGCAGCAGTCCTATGATCTGTAGTATTTGAGAATCTTCTTGTTGCCTTTTTGATGACTGGCCTTACTTCTAGTATGAACCCTAGAGTCATCATCAGCAGACCCTTCAGAATTAAAGTGCTCAGTCTTAATTATATGGGCACCTACCTACATAAAGCTGCTGTGCTATGACCCTTTTTTCTTATTTTTCTTTATTCGACCATAGGCCCTCTTCTCGTTCTGGACCCCTACCGTTGAGACTTTCCTGACAACTTCCTACCTTTTAGAAACCCTTGAATTAGATTTGGAAACTTGTTTGGTCCTAGATGAAAATTTTGAGACGTGGGTTTTGTTGTTGCTGTAGGAAGACTGGCTCTTGTTATATCGAG
>Ga0100378_1003800_pt1 | contig 14314 bp, 14 predicted proteins | sample CryGeymeta201502_FD_81535 | JGI IMG/M metagenome (GOLD analysis project Ga0100378, IMG submission 81535) | Groundwater microbial communities from Crystal Geyser aquifers in Utah, USA - Crystal Geyser metaG 2015-02 | ecosystem: Environmental > Aquatic > Deep subsurface > Groundwater | place: USA...
GATTGGGAATTGGGCCCAATCCCCAATCCCCAATCCCCAATCCCCAATCCCCAAATTATTATTTATTAATTTGAATTTAAATCAAATAATTAATATTAAAATAAACATTTACTAATTAATAATATATATTATCTTAATAAATGATAGTAATAAATAATAAAAAATTATAATGATAGTAATAACATGTAAAGACATTAACTTGCCAGTACAGTAAATAGTATTAATTTAAATACATAATTACTATAACTATATTATAAAACATAGAAAATATTAGTTTAATCATTAATTTACACAATTTATACTTTATACTTTATATTTTATAATTTATAATTTATACCTTAATAAATTATACTCAAAAGAGTTTATGAACGTTTCCAACACACTTTGATCTTTAATTAATATATCACATATTTTCATTAAGATTGAGATTATATTATAAATCTGTGTTTTATCCTTCTTATAAATAAAACTTAATATTTCTTGATATAATATATCGACTTTTTCTAAATCGTCTTCACTAAAAATTAAATCTTTTTAATATATTAAATATTTTAATTAGTATTTACTGTCTAAAAAATCTTCAATTTGAGTAACTAATAAAAGTGAGTTTTCTTTTGTGCTGTTATTGAAATAAAAATCTATATTTGAAACTAATACATTAATAACTTCTGAATATGATTTTTTAATTTCGATTGTTTTTTCTTCGCTGAAGTCTTGATATTGAATTTAGTGATATTATAAGTATTATTATTACCTTTAATCTTTTTTACTTTTGACTTTCCTTTATAATCATTAAGCTCTATATGTAATTTTTCAATCTTTGCAATGTTTTTTGTATTCATTTCAGATAATAAACTATAACTATTTTGAAGTTTATCATTATCCTCCTTTAATATTTTTGATTTATACTCTTCCATTGTTTTTTGTTGTTTTAACATAACAATTTGTTCACTTTGTATTTTTATTTTCTTTCTTAGTTTAGTAATTTCATCTTCATCACCAGTATTAGAAATATCTGATATTCCATCATCAAAATCGAGATTTACATCGTTTGTGCTTTCATTTTTTGTCATTTTAAATTTAGTTTTAAAATATAATATATATATACTAAAATATAATTAATTTACTTATTATATACTTTATAATAAAGGTAAATTTGAATATATTGAATTTGTAAATTATTTATATAATATAGCCAATATAAACAATAAACCATTATTAACATGCTTGTAAACTCTCTACTTTATTTTCTTTATTCTACATCTATAGTTCCGTCTCACTAGATACAATCTTAACATCAACCTCTACTTTTACTTGATCAGATGTATCCCATGGCCTCTTATTAGTAAATACTATTTTAGACTCTCCTTCATTCATTGGCTTGAATTTAAAATAGTAATAGCCACCTACTCCTGTCATTCCCCTTTCATGTGAGTCAACAAAATAATCACTTGTTGTAAAGTTATCATTTAAATTCATTGGTTTGATTATAATGTTACTGTTGTTGTTACTAGTATTATTAATTGTATTATTGCTAGGGTTTAATAATTGGTCGACGTTATCGACAAACCAGCCATATCCTGTTGTTTTATTTCCTCGTATTTTTATTATTAAGTTTTTGTTAAGAACTCCAGTTACAGATATTCTTGTGTGTTTATCTTGTGGTAAAGCAAATATTTGATTGTTTATATCATCAACAGGTACTTCATGACAGTTTATACTACTGATTATCACAAATAATAACTGATATATAATTTTAAGTTTAAAATTGATTTCCATTAAATAAGTTTTTATACCAAAATATTCTCTTATATAATAAGAATAATAAAAATATATAATAATAAGTATAATTTGTTGAACTCGTAATTAACCAGAATAAATTTATCCATACTTTAATTGCCACGTACAAATTTAATTATATATAATTTAATTAATAATCTACAAAATGATAAGTAATAATGACGACGAATTTAATTTAGACAAAATTTATTCAGAAAATCTGTTTAATAAGCAAATATCAAATGAGAATGACTTTTTATATAGTTATAACAAAAACTTTAATAACACTGATGACTTTTTAAAATTTAAGCTTGGTTTTACAGAGGACACAGATAATAATATTAACAATCAAAATATAACCAATATGTTCAATATTAACAATACCAAAAATGAAGTTACATCCTATTTACAACAGCCAAATGTTCATAATAGCGATAATATCATTCCATCATTTGACAATGTATGGAAAAATAAGAAGAATGCATATTTTAACTTTAAAACTCAACCTCAAGGTAATAAATATTCCATTATAATTATCTAATTTAATCGTTTATTTAATCATTTATTTAATTTAATCAATAATTTTTGTAGAAAAGAAAAGAAAAATTTCAGAATCAAATAGTAACGGAGAAATTTCTAATAATTCTACATTGTCGGAGACAGCACAAACAAAATCAAATCTCAATATTGTAGCTTCTAATAAATCAGTATCCAATAAAGTTTCTGAAAGTTCAAACAAAAACATTAAATTTTTTACTAGTTCAAATATAAACAATAAATATGATAATTACGATACAATATCAACTACAAAATCTTTTAATAAATCAGTTACATTTAAAGTAAATAAAGATTTAACACAAATTGAGATGGAATTAAATAATGGTAATTTAAACAAAAAAGAATTACGAGCATTAAAAAATCGAATTTCTGCTCAAAGAAGTCGAGATAGAAAAAACGAAGAATTTAATATACTACGAGAAATTACTGATAAGCTAACTAACGAAAATAAAAACCTTATAGGAGAACTAAGTAAAAAAGACAAAATTATCGAAGATTTGCACAAACAGTTACAACTGCTAAGTAAAGGATCAAATAAAGATAATACTGGTTTACAGAGACAAAGTTCTTATAGTTCAAGTTTATATGTTAATACTAATTCCTCAGATTTTACTAATATTGGGAACTTTAATAATGATAGTACTAATAATACAAATAATCTAAGTAATGCAAATGGTATAAATAACATTAATAACATTAATAATTTTAATAATGTTAACAACGTTAATAATTTGGTTGAAATGAATGCAATGAATATTGGTAGTTCAACAAGTTCAAAATATTTACTTTATACAAGTTTTTTAGTAGTTGCATGTATTGTGTGCTCAGTATACGTCCCAGAATTATACAGAATCCAACCTAATACTTTTGTTGATGTTAACAATGTAAATAGAGTTAATATGGATAATTACAGAATATCAGGTAAACAAATGAATGAAGTACCACAACGGAGATTATTAATACAGACTAATAGTACACTATCAAATGGTTTTTCAAACAGTAATTCAAATAGTTATTTGAAATTAAACCACAATTCAAACAGCAATACACACGGCAATATGAATTCAAATAATAATACAACTAATTCAACTATTATTTCTGATAATCATTCAAAATGTGCAAACAATATTTCAATACTAGTTAACAAAACAAAAAAACGAAACTTAAGCTATAGACCAAGAACTCCATTCTTGTCAAGACTTCGCTTCGGTTGGATTGCTAGTATTAAAAGAAAACTTAGCCTCAACTTCATTAAATATAACCCTTGGAATAAGAATAATACTTTACTTCTACATAATTCGACAAATTTATATAATAACAATTCCTTGGGTAACTGTACTAACTCAAATTCTACAAATAAAATTGTATTAAACCAAGAAGGTACATATAACAATACTTGGGCTAATTACTCAATTTACAATAACAATGATTATTATTCAAAATCATCTAAATTAGATTACTACGTAGGAAAAGATAACACAAATTCAAACTCAAACACAAACTCTAATACCAATACTAAATACAACTTAAAATATTATAAATCTAATGAACTTTCCAATACTAATTCAGCAAAAACAATTCGCTTTTTAGGAACTAATATTGATCCTATATTACTCCGTACTTGGGAAATGAGTATTCAAATTATATCAAAATCTAAAACAAAAACTATATCAGATAATAAAAGCTTAATGCCAAAGTAAATAAAAATTATATAATATATTAATTAATTAGGTTTAAAACACAAGAACCTCTTGACTACTGCTCAAATGAAATTAGTTTACTATATGCTGAATACTTAAAATTCTTAAACTTAGTAAGAAAAAGTTCTATCTGTGTTAGAACAAGTTTACTTCTTGATTTTAGACACTTCTTGGAGGTAAATCAAGAAAGAATGTATAAAAGAAATGGAAAATTTGCTGATTATCTATTTGATAGAATGGATATTGATTTACCAGAAGATATTCAAAAGTCCAAAGTAAATGAGCCAGCAGAAGTAAAGCCTAACAATCAAAATAGTACTAGTAATAAATATAAGAATATTCAACCTTTGACAGTATCTAATAGTGAGTTTGAAATATTAAGTAATAAAAGTCGTAATGAGAATTTTAAAATTGTATCTGAACTTCCTGCTACATTCCAAAATAATAGTACACAAGTAAAGAGTCTTCAAAAGATGTTTGAGCAAAGCAAACTTCGTTTAAACTTCAAAGATAACAAATGCTACATGTGGAACAATATCAACAACGTAAATAGATTTAAATTATTCAACACAATTATAAACTTTATTTACAATTATTTTAGACTATTCCTAGTAACAACACCACCACCAACAACAATAATAAAAATACTTACTCTAGTATAAGTAACTTACGTGAAGAGTTTTCTAATTTAGAATTCAAAATTACTAATGATAACGATAAATATGATAAAAATGAAGAGTTGAGTATTGGAAAAAATAAAGATAATACAAAAAGAAATGATTATAACCTTATTTGTAAGATTGATAAGTCAAGAAATTGAGTGTAAATGTATATTTTGTTAAGAAGGCAAATGAAGATATTATTATTTATTATTAATTGTATATAATTTTATAAGATAGCTATATTTATTTATATTTTCATATGACTATGAAAATATTAATTATTTATATAACTAATTAAATATTATAAAAATTGTTCAATGATTTATATAATGTTAAATTATTATTATAAAAGAAATTTGTTATTTGGATTGTTTGTTCCTGAATTATAAAACTCTAATACGGTTGGTACCATTAGCATCCATTTTTTCTTTTGAACCCTATATAAAGTTTGAGTAAGTGTATGTTAGAATAAGTTATATTATGTTATGTTTATGTTAAGTTATGATTAAATTACAAAAGGAAGTTGTTTAAATTCTCATGTGCAGTTTTTTTAGCATCATATACTTCATTTTTATTTTGTTCTCTTACTGCCTTGATTACGTCGTCATCTTTCTCTAATGTTTCAAGTAGTTTATTCTCATCTTCTTTCTATAAATATTTAATAGTCATATAATCAATAATGTTATTTATTTTAATAATAATTGTTTTCAAAATTAAGTTCATCCTTACATTTATATTATAAATATAGTTATCCTCATCAATAATTTCTTTCTTTTTAATAAAGAAGTCCTTCTCATCAGGTTCCTTAAGTTTTGGAGGTAAGAATTCAAGATAATTATCATAAATCAAACCTAAAATATTTAACATATGCAACTTACTGTTATTGTCTAGCTCTCTATAATTTAATGTATCATATATCGATAACGGTAATGTCTTTGCCATATCATAATTATAATGATTATAATAGTTCGATACGTTATCAGTATTATTTTTAGGTAGTTTTCTATTTTGTAAGTTATAATCTGAACTAGTTTCTGGAAATGGATTAAATTCTGCATATTTTTTGAGACTTGGATTGTTAAACAATAAAGTATCAATTTGCGTATCAATATGATTTTTAAACGAAGTAGGCATATCCATTAATTCACTTACTTTTTCGAATAATAATTCTGAATCTCCACGTTCTCCTCGTAATATAAAATCACTTTCAGCACCTTGTCTAGTAACCTTATCAGCAGTTGAGATTTCATATTGGGTTAACCCGTTTGATCTTATTTCTATAATGAAATTTTTTATGATAAATAAATATAATAAATTGTATTAAGATTATTATATATTTAATATATTTAATTAGGTTATTAGTTTACCTTTATATCCAATTACCTCAGCATCGGATCGTTCTATCTCCTCGTATGATTTTAAATCGTCAAATATAACGTTATTTTCATGGTGAATATTTTGCTTAAGTGAGTCCATATTATATTCATTAGATAAAAATACCGGAGGTCTAACAAGACTTTTTGGTTCAATAAAACGTAATTTAGTTGTAAAGTCTTCGTTTTCAGTATCCATCAATAAGTAAGTATTCCAATCTTTTTTAACGAAATCAGCCCAATCGTTTGATGAGCGGATATTATTTTCACTTATCATCTCTTTTAATTTGTTTATTCTTGCAGTAGCTCGATTTTGTATTAGCTGCTTTGTCATTATTTTTAAGAAGCAATTGTAATAATATCTTGTTTTAAAGAACTTATCATTATTATTAAGATCAAAAGTTGGCTTTAATAGATATTTAGTCTCAGTATCGATAATAGGCTTCTCAGGGTCTAATTCAAAATGATGACGTTCGATATCAATCTTCCTTTTTAAAGCAGTAGCATTATCAATTTCTTCATGTCTATCCTTTAGAATTTTGGCTGTTTCATCTTCGGTCAGTAATTTCTTACCAGGAAATCTTAAATATTTAATTTCTTTGTCTTTTATAATTCCTTCCATTTGATTGTAATAGTTTAAAAATTCTCTTTCTTTATTTGATGGAAAAATTTTATATTTTTTTGCTAATCCTTTTTCATCTTTTGAATTAATAAGTGATAAAGATTTCTCTTCTGCAATACCACTTACGTTTAAATCACGGTCTGTTGTCTTATCCATATTTTTCATAGACATTAAAAGATTAGGATTTTGTCTTTCTTTATTAGTTGGACTACTTCCATCCATATGCTCGTCCTTAATTTTGGACATTTGTAAATTTTGATTATAAGTATGAGTTAGTGACATGTTTGCCTTCTTTAAAGTTTCCATATTTTTATTATGTTTATGTATATTTTGTTCTAAAACTTTGTCAAAGACATTGCAAGTTCCGCTTATTTGAAACTTAAATGGTTTATATTCGAATTCTGATAGTTGGAATAGGTATTCTGAAATAAATATCCCTGAACTCCTTGGACTAAAAGTAATTAATATATATTTCGATGCATTATCTTCAATATCTCCATATAGTGGCTCTAATTAATAAATAATTAAAAACAAATAAATAGATAAACGAATAAATAAATAGATAGATGAATATAATTAAGAATAATTAAATCATTCTTTATAATCACAATTACCTATTTGAATTTCCTCACACACTTTCACAGGAACAAACTCGTACTCAAATATCATTGGGATAGTATTCTTCAAAACAATTTCTTTTGTGTCGTAATTATTAACTGAAACAGTGCCAAAATCAATATACTTTGGTAAATACTCTTTTATATTTAAATTCATTCTTGGATATGCATGAATAGGAATTAATAACTTTTCACCTTCGCAACTGACTCGAATAAAGTCGTAGTAATACCTAATTGATTATAAAAACATTATAAAAAACAAACATAGACATTATATTATAATCATTATAAGTTATTCTCTTACTGATAAGTCTGAGGTATAAACGTTATAACCACAGTTTCGGCGAGTCCACATGGGATATTCCCTCTTCTCGAAAAGTTTATTTTAAAATATGGACTTGTAGGTGGAATTAATGTTATTCTTTGTGAGAATTTAGACTTGTTTATTATCTGTACTTTTATTTTTTGTTTTTTATTTATTTCAAACCCAGGTATCTTTACAATAGGAGGAAAGATTTCGAAAATTCCGTTTGTACCAGTTTTATCATAGTTATCTTTATAAAATGTTTAAATTTAAGTTAATTATTTATTACAATTTTCTATTAGACGATTTCCATACTTTTTTGATTCTTCTTTTGGTCTTACTAAGGTAGACTTAATGTTTAATATATTATCTGGAACATGGTCGGTCAAATTTGAATTGTCGTCAACTTCTACTATCTCATTGGTTACGTCGTTATAACTCTTTTCCATATTTTCTATATTGTCAAAACTTCGTTCTTTGTTTTCCTCAGGAGTTATCATTTATTTTTATATTAAATTTAATTTTAAGTTAAATGAATAAATAAAATTGCTAATTAATGATTATGTTTTATTAAGTAAATAATTAATAAATAGAAATGTTATATATAAATTTTATTTTAATTTCTATATAATATATAATATGAAATAAGACTAACTAAGTTTTATTAATTTAAAATCATTCTAATATAAAATGTATTATTCAGCAATTAATTAGCCGTGAATTTTGCTTTTACTCTCTTTTTCCTTTTCCTTTTCTAATTCAATTCTTGCTTTTTCCTGTTCTTCAAATTTGGCTGCATTTTTATCTTCATAAATTCCAAAATCAGAAGGAGCTTTATATTGTCCAGGTCCAGGTGCTAAATTTAAAATGAATAAATATTATTAATATAGATTTCTTACAATTATTTCTGACTAAAGATGAAGTACTGTCATTAAATCTCCATGAAATAGTTTTAGCATTACATGTTTCAAATTTACTATTAAACTGTTTTCCAGTTCCATTAATTAGATATCCACAGTTGTATTTGCCTGGTCCGGGAATATTATCTTTATCTAAGTGAAATGTAAAAATATGATTATATTATAAGTAATTTATATTTGTTATATTACCTGAATAATTGAATCTTTTTGATTTTATACCATTTTGCCAACTTACACTAGTTATATTTGAAAATTTGCTTGATACATACTTTCCTTTTGCATTAAATAGTTTACAATCATATGCACCAGGTCCAGGCACTGGAAGAAATTTTGTAGACTTAACTTTATCATCATGTCTACCTGCTATTGTGTATTTTGGAGCTCTTGGAGCATAAATATTTATCATTTCTTGTGTATTATATTTATTTGGAGCAGGAAATTTAGGATCTCCTGGAACTCCTCCTTCTCTAAATACCTTATCGGAAAATTCTCTTCCTAAACCCATACTAATTCCTTTTTTTCCTTTATTAAATAATGAAGGAAGATTATAAAAAGGCAATCCTCCAGTATTTGTTGTTTTCGTAAAATCAGATCTTCCACCAAATCCAAATGATGCTGATCTTTTACTAAAGCTAGACGGTACAAAATATAACGGAGGATACTTTCTAATTTATTAAATTATTGTTTTACTCTTTAGAAGATGGTTCAGGAAATCTCTTTGATTTCGCGAATGAGAATAAAAATTTAGTTTTTGATGTATTTGTAGGAGCTTTACAAATTTGCTCTCCTTTAGCTACTATTACTGACATTTATTTTATTTTTTTTAAATATAGTAAGTTATTAATATTAATAAATTGACTATATAAATTATATGGTTATATGATTAGTATTTAATTTATATGTTTGTGTTTATTATATATGTTTATAGTAAAATATTTTATGTGTTAATATATTGGGGATTGGGGATTGGGGATTGGGGATTTTAATCCCCAATCCCCAATCCCCATCCCCAAATAAACATAAAATTGATTTTTAAGTTATATATTCTATATACTTATTAATACTTAACTTAAACTTAACAAAAGAAAATTTATATAGAACTAATATAAAACTAATATAAAAATAATTAAATAACTTATACTTATACCATTATAATATGTATATATTTTAGAATAAACAAAACTTATTTATTGGTTTTTCCCAGTGAAATATTCTAAACATCTATCATAAACTTCATAGAATTCCATTTTATCTCCTTTATATTTAAAGAACTCACACACTAAATTAGTACTATTCTCTACTGTTTTAATTTCTACCTTAACTTCAAGCTCTTCGAGTTGTAGACCGATATTTGTTAATATTAGTAAGGATTCATTTGTGTGTTTATATGTAATATTCAAATCTAAATTACTTTTGTTAACTTGAATTAGTTTCTTTCTTTTGTCTTTCTCTTCCTCTTCTTCGTAAAAGAATGAAATAAGTCTTTCTAATAATTCTGATGGCTGTAGATTTTTAATAGTTATTTTGAATGGATTGTAGCCGGGAATATAATTCTTACTATGTGTAATCTCATCACTTTCACTTTCGTTGCTAGTTTGCTTAACATATTCTATAACTGTGTTTAATAGCTCAATTTCACTGCTATTTCCATCTTTATATACTCTATTGTTATTATTTGCTCGTTTATTTCTGTTTGCCATTTTTTTCTCATATGCCTTAATTTCATTTTGTTTTCTTTCCTCTTCTTCTTGTTCAAGTTCTTTAGAATATTTAACAATTTTATCTCTTCTAGCGAATTCTTCGTCCATTTCTTGTCTGGAAGGTGTGGGTAATTTCATCCATGGATGTTCGAGGATTTCATTGACTGTAGGTCTTTCCATTGGGTCATATGAAAGCATTAAACTGATTAGAGATTTGAATTCATCGGTTGTGTGTCCGATTTTCTTTTCTTTTTTGAACCAGAAGTTATCAAGGTCTTTGGTTGCAATTTCTCTATAGTCATCATCATTTATAACTGCCTTTGAGAATGGAAGTTTTCCTGTTACTAATACAAATAAGATGACCCCTGATGAAAAGACATCAGCAGTCTCACCATAGTAAAGTTTTTTTGCTAATATTTCTGGGGCAGCATAAGATAATGTTCCTAAGAAAGAGTCTAAGAGATTATTATTATCTTTTCCCATTTTAAGTGTTGAATAACCGAAATCAGCAATTTTTAAGGTCCAATCCTTAGTCATCATAATATTTTCGGTTTTGAGATCTCTGTGAACGACTCCGGATTGATGACAGGCGTTTAGACCAAGCATCATTTCTCTGAATATATGTCTTCCGTAATCTTCGCTAAAGCCTTTTTTAGGGAAGAAGATGTAGTCAAATAGTTCTCCATTCTCTGCTAATTCTAATGAAATATAATCTACTCTCTCTTGGGAAAGATCACTTTTCTTGAGTAATCCTTGTGATTTTCCATCAGTAATGTTAATAATGTTATCTTGATTGATTTTTTTAAGCATCTCCATTTCTCTTAAGAAATGCTTGTAGTTATTTTTGAACTTCTCTCCGCTTCCTGTTTTTAATATCTTAATTGCTGTTATTTTTGAATCAGCAATATTTTTAGCTAAGAAGACGTTTGAAGTTGCTCCGTCTCCAATTTTCTTGATTAGAATATACTTGTCGTCTAAGAAGTCGAAGTTTGATGTATCACAATTATTTAAATAGTCATTCATTTATATTGTATTATATATTTATTATAGTAAATATTTATATTAAAATTAGTATCAAAATTTATTATATGAAATTGGAGATTTGATATTAAAATAGTATTAAAATTTAATAGTTTATTAGATAATAGTTTATTAATTTAATACTTATATATAAATGAATATTTATATATTAATATTTTCTAAGTATTTATTAATTGCTTTTATTTATAATTTTGCTCAACAAAACTTAAAGCAAACATCTTATACATCAAGATGCTTTATATTTAAATAAGATTTTGGAAATAAAGTTTCTGTAATCATAATAGGTTCCATATTATACGTATCAGTGTTCATTAATTTGAAGGATTCTAAACAAATTTATTATAAACATAATAATATAGTGTATTATAATGCAATAAAATGCAATTACCTTCTTCCAAACTTGCCATCTTATTCAAAATATAATTTATCTTATCTTCGTTTTCATTTTTGTAAGATATATTATTTAAAGCATCTAAATATATGTTATAAATTTAATACCTGTAACTTCTAAATAGTTCTTTTTTATATCTGAATTAGATTGATTATGGGCATGACTATAATTTAGAGTATCAAGCTTATCAAACTTTTCATTATTTTCCTGATATATCTCATTTAGTGTTAATTTTTTATCAAAATTATAATTTAAATCAATTGTTTGATTTGCTTCACTTGAAGTTTCCTTATTTAATTTAATATTATTTGAATTATTATTTGAATTGTTTATTTTAATATCATCTCCAAATCTTATTAAACTAAAGTCATCATATATTTCATCATTAACCTAATGGTATAAATGAATAAATTATTTAATTACAAATGATTTAAATTATGTTTTACATATTCCTGTGGAGTTCCACTTATTTCTATTTCATCATTACTTTTCATTTTACTAATAGAATTGGTAATTACATTAGTATTAATACGACTAATTATGTTATTTGGTGATGAGTTTTGTTTATCTAGCTAAATTATAATTAGAATAAGTTAAAAGTTTATTACTTGTAATACCTTTAAAGAACTATTATTACTATCTTTTTTACTTAATACGTTTGATTTTGCTATTGATCTCTTCCATAAATCTTTAATTGTATCATAATTTTTAGTTGAAAAGGTTAAATAACTATTATTGTCTATTTCATTATAATCAATTGGTGTAAAATCTTTTACATCTTTGTTTAAAAATCCTAATTTGAATATCTGTTCCCAAATAAATCTATTTTTTTCATCGTGTTGAAGAAGTGCAGAAATCATTGTTGCTGCTTCTAAGCTAAGATTTATTTCTTTCGGTATTGTATATATTCCAATTTGTATTAACTCATTAATTTCTGGAATAGATCTTCCGTTAAAAGGAGAGCGCCCAATAAGTAATTGAAATGCGACTATTCCAAGTGACCATATATCAACTCTGTCATCATATCCTTCTTTTATTGTCTTCTTCAACATTCCTTCAATAATCCTCGGATCAGAAGCTATTGGATTCCCACAAATAGATACAGTAACTTCATTCTCTCCTAAACTCTTTGCAAATCCAAAATCTATTATTTTCACTGTTGATTTTAAAATATTCAACTCATCTAAATCTTTGTCTGATTCAAACTTTAATAAAATATTTTCTAATTTGATATCCCTATGCATAATATTTTTGGTATGTAAATAATAAAATCCATTAAATATTTGTCTCATTATGTGTTGAACATATTCCTCTGGAAATGGTTTGTTGTTTTCGGTTATATATCTGTGATGAATGTTTTTAAGTTCACCTCCGTTACAGTACTCTAGTACTAAATAAATATTGTTCTTTGTTTCTTTCTCATCTTTATATTTTATAATATTTTCATGGGTTAATTGTTGTAAAAAGTAGATCTCTCTTTTGAGTGATTCGATAAACTGGTTAGATTTAGATATAACCTTTGTAGCATATTTTTCATTTAAATTCTTTTGTTGTTGAGTAAGATATACATCACCGAATGATCCGTATCCGATAAGATCTGTTAAGAGATAGTCGTCGACTTGTCTAGAATTCATTAAAATTAATTAAAATTATTAAATTTTTTTATAAAATTAATTGATTAAATATATAAGTTTTAATTAGTTAATTTAAATAAATTTAATTTGAATTTAATTTAAAATTATGTATTTAGAATTATTTGGAATATATTAAAATTTATATATACAATAATTAAACTCAAAATGGATAATAAAAATAAATTAAATGATCAAAACGACAACAATACTGAAATCAAAACAGGTTATATTTTAGATTACAAAGAGAATACAAAACAATTCTTACGAGATCAAGAAAAATCAATTGATTTTATAACAGATAATATTTATATTGGTGATGTTCTATTTTCTTTAGATAAAGATGAACTTAAAAAGTATAATATTACTCATATTCTTGTTTGTGCAATTGACTTACAAGAATGTTACCCTAATGATTTTACTTATAAAACTATACCTTTATATGATTCTGAATATACTAATATATCGAAATACTTCGAAGAATCAAATGAGTTTATTAAATCATCAAAGGATGGGAAAGTATTCGTTCATTGTGGGGCTGGTATGTCACGTAGTGTTTCTATGGTTTTAGCATTTTTAATTGGAGTAAAAGGAATGGGATATGGAGAAGCCTTAGAGTTAGTTAGATCGAAAAGGAAAATATCAAGACCGAATCAAGGATTTGAGAAGTATTTAAGAAATTATTCGTATGAGAAGAATAAAAAATTCTAATAAATTATTAATATACATTAAATACATATTAACAATATATTATTATTATTTAATAATAAAAATTTAAATTTTAAGAAATTCCTTTATTTTATAACTTAAGTTAGACTTGAAATATAGTTTGAATAAGACAGTTAATCTAATAATGAAATGAATAATATACTATTAATTGACAATCATTATGTTATATAATATATTTATACAGATGATATTTTTACCTTAATATATAATATAATATATTACTTTAATTATCTTTTATTATAGCGTTATAGATTGAATTTTGGAAGTTAAGTATTAAAATTTACATA